>Ga0123342_1006182_pt1 | contig 16779 bp, 12 predicted proteins | sample Turbeawhitnodule_FD_89960 | JGI IMG/M metagenome (GOLD analysis project Ga0123342, IMG submission 89960) | Root nodule microbial communities of legume samples collected from Mexico - Turtle bean Mexico white nodule | ecosystem: Host-associated > Plants > Roots > Nodule | place: Mexico: Nepantla... | reverse complement strand
TATATATATATATATATATATATATATATATATATATATATATATATATATATATATATATATCTATATATATATATATATATATATAAAGGAGGTAAATGTTATTAAATGGATTTTTCATTAAATCAATATTTTATCATAAATGATATTTGAACGTACTAAATTAAAAACTTAATTCGTAATTAAATTAAAATACATAAAAGTATACCAAAAATATAGATTAGATACTTAAGCGAAACTATATTTACTTTAATCATATTTGTATACCTTTTTAAAAAATATTTTATTACATCATTAATCTCATTTATAATTTTTTACCCCATTAATTATAAATAAACTACAAAAATATTATTCAAATAAATATATTTTTTAGATATTTTTTTCTAAATGATTAAGAAGAACATAAAACGTAAAGTAAATTCAATTTTTTATATGTTAAAATTAACTTATTTATTTTGTTTTATTAAAAGCTCGAAGATCTGAATGTGAGGATCGTGGTCCTATTAAAATTGATGAGTAAATCATTGAGAAAAAAAATAATAAAAAATTTTAATCGAGTAGGTGATAAGGTTTTGAAATAGATAAGGTATGGAAGTGAAAATTTTCACTATATTTTTTAAGATAATAAATAATTTGACTTTTGAATGAATAAGAAAAAAAAATAATTATATTACGTTTCATTTTACTACAAATAAACACATTAAAATTGTATTGTGTATGTTTACAAAATATTTTGATTATATATTAGGTATAAAATCTAATTTATTCCTCCAAAAGGTAATTAATAAGTTTTTTTACCCTAATATCCTTTTGTTGAGTTTTTGGATTACCCAGTACAATTATAGCATATTATCTCATAAATAACAACAAAATGGTTATTTGCCAAAATAGCAATAAATAGTAAGCTATCAAAATAAAAATAATAATACACCAATCCTATTGAAAATAAATCATATATATAATGTATAAACAAATTCATTATTTAACCTTTCATTTATTCTACAAATCATATATCATGTATAGATCTGATTATTAAAATAAGATTCAATAAAATTTATTAATGTACTTTTTAAAATATTTGTATTAAGTATATTTTATTAAATAATAATACCTGACACAATTCAAGATTTTCTACAAACTAATCATAAAATCAAAGATGGAGATAATTTTGTTACAACTGAAACATATGTTTCTTATAATATTACAAAATCAAATATTAAGCACGTGTTCTTATATAACTTCTTTCCAATTTCTTACCACCTAATACTTTAATTTATATAATTTAAATTGTAAAATAACGAATAAATACATTTTCATTTACTTAATAATAAAAAATATGCATTGGTTAACATAGCACACCCGGTGTAACTTAATTGTATTCATAACAATATAAGTTTTTCATCATTTTCAATATTCAAATACAATAATATCCCCAATCTCAATATCCAATATTACATGATTTATAGCATCCCGTTAACATTTTTAATAAATCATCATCTTCGTAGGATAAAACATTCAAATCAAAATATATAAGTAGTTCAAATATTTGAATCGTACAATTTAATTAAACATAAAATTATAAAACAAAGTAAATTCAGTCAATAAATTGAGTCTCTGGATAAGATTAGGTCAAGATGATTTTTGTTGAGCAAATTCAAATCATAAACAAATCAATCTATTCATTCTAACAAGTTTAAAGTACACAAAATAACACATAAAACTTAGTTTTCACAGTACAACTAATATCATTCAATTTGCTCATGCTAATCCCAATTTAGTTTTAAAGTCAATAATAACACAGAATTTAATTAAAGCAATCCAAAATCATCAATCACAATTCTTACAATTTAAGCAACAATTTACTTCTATGTTAAAGCAAACAATAGTCAATTATAAATTAAAGTAATTTCCTTAAAGTAATAATTACTCATAGTTAAAGAAATTGCTATAAATTGTCGTGAGGTACTAAAAGGTTTAAGAACTTAGTAAAACATAATTAAATAATACCAAGTTTCAGTTCAAGATTAAACTAATTGAGATGATTATTTTTCCTAACCAACAAAATTAACAAAAAGTTTGACCACTAATAAAAAATAAATTAACAGGCATTTTAATGTAAAATTTCATTTATTCCAAATTAAAATTGTTTTAATAAAAACACTTCAAATTATTTAAGGTAGAAAAGAAAGGTTAGAACAAGAAATGTCAATAAAAGAAGAGAATGATAAAAGAAAATTTCACTAGTGAAAATGCCAAAGGCCATACATTGCAAAAAAAAAAATTAGACGAGTTTGAATGTAAATGATAGAAAACGCCACGTGACTTACCTTTCATACACGCACAAAGTCACTTTAATTTTACAAATTATTATTTTTTGCATTATTTATGTAATCTATTTATTTTTCTTATTGTATGCAAAACCCTAAATAATTTAGTAACAACAAATATAGTTAGTCTTATAAAGGTGGATATAATTAAGTGTGACTTAATGGTATATATTTATTCTTACTTAATAATTTTAATTATGGATTATTGGTATATAATAATAAATAAATCCATTGTTTTAATTAATATTCATATAATTGGGTTTATTTGGGTCTTAACTATTATTTGTGTTAATTTTGTGTGTTTAGAGTAGATAGTCTGAAGGAAATGTCTACCTTTATGAATGGACCAAATATGCAAATATTTACCAATGCAGCGTTTATTAACAAGTAGTAATGTTTATCTAACTAAATGAGTCAGTGGTTGATTCATTTCTTTGGTTGAGTATTTTCCTCTAGATTTGAGGAGTTTAAAGAGTGACATAAAGTCAAATGAAAATTTTATTTCTTTGGTTAAAGTGTTTTCTTGCCACATTCTATACATTCGTCTCCCAAACTTAAGGAATGACTCTGAGTCTCTAAATGAAAAATAAAACAATTTCTTTGATTGAGGTGTTTTCAACACATTTTGTACATTGGCCCCTAAGCTCAAGGAGCTCATGGAGAGACACAAAGTCTCTAAATGAAAGAAAAAATTATTTATTTGGATAAGGTGTTTTCGACACATTCCATGCATGACCCCAAAGCTCAAGGTGTGATGTAGACTCTAGAACATTCTTCAACCTTTGGATGCATGTCTTAGGGGGGTTCCAATGTTCGGAGATGTGGAGGGGTCAAGTGATTGTAACTATTAGATATATGTGATGTGAGGATTGATAAAATATATTGATTGGTATGGAAGTTTAAACTTTTCTTACAAATGAGAGTGGGTATAGTTTGATTATTTTTTAAACTTATAATCCGAGAAGAGAGAAATGTGTTGTATCATCAACTTAATCAAATGAGGATGTCTTTTATCTTAAGTTTGACATTTTTTTATAAGTTTTCGGGTGGTTAAGTGGGTTTTTATGATTCAACTAGAGTAGGCGATTTCTTGAAAAGTGATGATGTTGACATGAGCATTTCAAGTTTAATAAAAAATGATTTATGGAAGTAGAGTAGGAATAATTTCAATATTAATTTGTATATTAACGTTAATTATTCATTTTCTTGACATAGTTCAAATTAAATTAACAAAATTAAAGTTTTTGTCAAATGATTATTTTTTATTGTAATAAAAATAAAATATACCAATACTTGTTATATTCAACAATTACATTGTCTACATTATTTAATCATGTTATTTTTAGAAAGGTCAATATGACGTGCCCAAGACAACTAAATTTTCACTATCCAAATCGTCTTTCATCTTCATCACCGAACATCTTCTTTTTGTCCTTAGTATCCAAAAAGAAAAAAGTATATATAATAAATTGTTATAATGCTCAAGTCAGTTTAATAATAAATATATAATAATAAACAATTCATACCTTACACCAATCACCTATTTATACTATTGATAGAGAACTTCTATGTCTAACGTGACCCTCTTCTCAACTAGCTTTCAAGACTCATGACCTGAAAATCAATTTTTAATTAGTAAAAGATAACCTATTTCCCTTTCTGATTTTTTTTTTCATTAAGAAAAGTAGATAAATTATTTTACTTAAGAAAATGATAGTGTGAGAACTCAAAGAGTTGTATACAAAATGTGATAGATTTAGAAATAAATATATATAATAAAGGATAAATTTATAATTAAATGATACAAAAAATATTAAAATAATAATATTGAGAGTTGTAATGTGATTGTATAAAAATATGTGATTGTTTATATGATTGCTCTTTTACTTATTCTACTCTATTGATTTAAACAGAAGATCTTTATATCATTTATCACATTTAATTAACTGTAAAATTTACGCTACAAAGTTCAAGTTTCTTATATGGATTATGATATTTTGACACCCCTTGCTTCACCCTACATCCATAATAAATATTAAAATTTGTAATAAAAAAATTTAAAAAAAAAGAAAACATCTCTTTAATGAAAATACAAGTCAAATATAAAATATTTCAAAATTAAAAAAATTATAAATTTTTATAAATAATTAAAATATTAATATTTATTGAAAGTGCAGGGTGGAGTGTAAGTTTCAAATAAACATTTTTATTCTTATATAGTCACGCATGCTCAAACGAGGCGTAAGACGATAGAGACATTCGCAAGTTGCCACACCATTTTGTTTCTCTTTCTCCTTTTTCACGTGTCTACTCTTGGAACTTAACTCCAGTCTTATTTGAGCTGTTGCTTCCATCGCTTCTTCTTTTCTGTACAATTCTAGAATATTCCAACTCTTTGGGATCTTTTCTTTTCTCCTCCAACGTCTAGTAAGCGAGGATCAGGTTCCAATAACTGAACACCGTTCTTTTCTCTGAAATTCATTCGGAGCGAATTCCGTTCCTAGGTCATCTTCTCTGAATCGGAAGCCACGAGGAGCTGCAATTGCGAATGAATGAACGTCGAAAAACCATGAAGGTGAGGAGAAAGATCGGGAAGTATGAGGTGGGGCGAACTATTGGCGAAGGCACGTTCGCCAAGGTCAAGTTCGCGATAAATTCCGAAACAGGGGAGAGCGTGGCCATTAAAGTTATGGCTAAGACCACCATTCTCCAGCACAGAATGGTTGATCAGGTTGTCCTTTTTACTTTCAACTGTTCTAAAGGGAACCTATGTGTTCAGTTTCCATTATATTGATTGTTTATAACCTTTATGTTTTGGGTTTTAGCTTTTGAGTCTTGTTTGGTTTGGTGTTCCTTCAAATTCATGTTGTTAATAACGAGTATGAGGTCAAGCCTTTCTTTACATTCTTCAATTGGTATCCAAAAAACGAAATAGTAAAATTAAAACAAACTAGAGATGAAAATATGATGGGCTAGATCGTCTTTGGTTTGTGAGAACGAGAATCAGAGGGAATGTCAATGGTTGGAGATGAAAATATACCAGGTTGCTAGTGGGAGGCTGCTTTTGAGGCCTCTGACATTGTCTATCTCTCTGGCCTAGACCGAACCTATTTCCAAAATAAGTCAAATGAAGACTTTATTAGAAGCCTGTTTTGGTACAAAAGTTAAAGCTCTCCACTGTTCAAAATGACTTTTAGACCCCAAATGTTGACCTATTTAAATAACTACAAGTGATATAATGCTAATAGTATCATTGTTATCATTATTGTAATAAATTTTTATATTCATATTTTGAATTTTCAGTCAAAGTTGTGCATCTAAATCTATATTCTTGCCTGTGCATTTATGCCAGAATAATGATGCAGTTCGTTGTACTGAATTCTTATTGTGATTCTTTCCATCTTTTGCTATTAGCGTTTCTAACTTGAATAATGTTAATATAGATTAAAAGAGAGATATCCATTATGAAGATTGTCAGGCATCCTAATATAGTTAGATTGCACGAGGTATGTATAGAGATATCCTAATACATTAGGATTTACACCATCTTTCATCCTCTTGTATTTCTCACGTTGTTTTCGAATTTTAGGTTTTGGCTAGCCAGACCAAGATCTACATAATCCTTGAATTTGTGATGGGAGGGGAACTATATGACAAAATTGTAAGTTTTTGTGTTTATATATTATGATTGTTCTAAACTTTGACAATTCTCAAGTCTGACCTTAAAATTAGTAATCACTGTTGAGATGCTAAAAATTATTGTTAATAATTTGATTGGGCTTTTTATTCGATTTTGTTTGTTGTTTATGTTACAATGACACTGCTTTTGGATCTGTAGGTTCAGCTGGGAAGGCTTTCTGAAAATGAATCTAGGCGCTATTTTCAACAACTTATAGACGCTGTTGATCATTGTCATAAAAAGGGTGTGTACCATAGAGACCTGAAGGTGAAAGACAGTAGATAATATGTGTGTGTGTGTGTTTATGTTATTGCTGTCTGTTTTAACCATTTTTTTTGTTTTTGTCTTGATCAATTTGTTTATTTTTTCCCTTTCGATAGCCTGAAAACCTTCTTCTTGATGCTTATGGAAATTTGAAAGTTTCCGACTTTGGATTGAGTGCATTGACTAAAAAGGTAATAATGCAATCGTAGAATGCAGATAACTTTTGGTTTCATCCCATTGGCATCTTGTTTTGCTTTGTATCAGAATAATGATTTTTGGAAATAGAAGAAGCTGCAGAACTAACGCCTCCATCCTTTTCTGTGTCTTTCTTAAAGGGTGTTGGCCTTCTTCACACCACTTGTGGGACCCCAAATTATGTTGCCCCTGAGGTAAAATTAGTTATACACAACTCTAATGTCATTCCTAATTATTGCCTTTATCTTTTGATCCTTTTCCTATTTTGCTTTTATTCCCAATTCTCCCTCCATATCATATCAAGTTTATTTACTGTCTTATGGAGAAATCAATGGTGATGAAATAGATAAATAGTAACGAGTTGAGGTGTTCTCTTCTCTGCATTACAACCTTTTGTTTTTCTCTAAATTCAGCATGAATATTAAAATATAGAGATTATCAGAGATATTCAAAACTGAAAATGAGGATATAATATATATATATATATATATATATATATATATATAATTAGAATTTAATTTATATTTAGTATTTAAGAAAGAGGAATTAAGGATGACATGTCATTGTTTGAGTAAGAATGAAATAAGAAATTAATCCACCTCAAAGTTAAAGTAGTCTGATTCAATATATAGAGTTAGATATTATACCTTACTAGCAAATCCTTATCTTGGAACAAGAGGCATATTCAGCACAGTTAATTATTTATACATTTAATGTTTGGATTTGTAATTATCACATTTTTTTCATCTCATGACATTGATATATTCAATTTATATTCGTAAGGTGAGATAGTTATTTTAGGTAGCAATTTGATTGTTTCTTCTAAGTGATTTAATTATGAGTTAGTATAAATTTGATTTTTTCCTTTATTGCAATAATTTTCATTTCTCATTATGTGCTTTGGTTTCTTACTGAAATGATCTTTTGTAGGTGCTCGGCAATCGAGGATATAATGGTGCAGCAGCTGATGTTTGGTCAAGTGGGGTCATCCTATATGTTCTAATGGCCGGACATCTTCCTTTTGAGGAGCCAGACCTTCCAACACTGTACAGAAGGGTATTCTACCTTTCCATTATTATCGTGAAGTATACTTGAAAGAGCTAGAGAGAAGAGTGAAAATATGGTAGTGAATGTAATAGAAAAGATCAGTGGAGCATCACTTTTAACTACTTTGGAACTTTATTTACATTTTAAATCTTGAACTAACTCATTGAAGAAAATAAATACTCTTTTAAAATAATAAGAAACAATTATAAAACATTCATCTTGTAATTGAAGTGTTAATAGCAAGATCCTAATGAAACAACCTTAATAATTGATATGGATAAAAATAAAATGAACCACTAAATCCATGCACAGTTTTAGTGGTGATAGTAAAATTGCCGAAGTTGAAAATATTTCAGCGGCCACCATCTATCTTTAATGGGTTATCCAAGCATTAGTAGTTGTTTACATGCTGGATTATGAAATGTGAAAAGCTGAGATGCATTGTTCTACTTCAATGGCCATGCATTGTTCATGCTTATTATCTAGTAGAGCTTCATTTGTTGAAAACTTGTTTTGAACCTGGTTATTAGGAGGGTAAATGTGAGAAAGTAATTATGATGGACGGAATGGTGTTAATAGGGGAGAAATTGATATAGTTATGCAACAGTAGTGTTTGTAGATTTTTAGAGGGAGTGGGTAGGTGGGTGTAGGAAGGAATTCTATTTTGTATTGTTGAGGATTATAGCTTAGTCTTGGGCTGGAGAATAGGGTTCCCTCTTCCCTTCAAGGGGAAACAAACATTCCAGGACTGTCTGGGGTAAGCCATGGAATCATCAAATTCAAGTGATAATAATCCCTTCGATTTTTGCTTTTTACTTATTATGAAAATTTGATTCTCTTGTCTTTCTTACTAGATACCATGAGGAATCTTTTGAGTGTGTTTAATGTTCATTTTAGGAGTATCGCTGATGTAAATTGTTAACCAGCTGTTAACTTGTTATTGAAATTTCTTTTTATTTGAACTTGTAGATCAATGCTGCAGAGTATGTTTGCCCATTCTGGTTTTCTGCTGAGACAAAGTCATTCATACATAAAATTCTAGATCCTAATCCAGAAACAGTGAGTACAATTTTTTGTTTCTTTAAGATGTAATTTGTTATACCCTCTAGTACAGAGTCTACAGACATACACGCATTATGCTATGGTATGAAGTGTGCTTCTCACTGATCATTTTCATAGTTACAAGTCTGTTTATTCCTATTACAATGCAACTATGTAGTGAGTGCTGTGAACAATTTTAAAATTTTTTAATATTTTTTTTTTCCTTTTCTTATTTAGGAAACATTAAAATTGCAAATAGTACAAAATTGAGACAATAAACAGTGTTCTTCTCATTAAAGGATAATGGTCTATTTTTTAGTTTTCTGATATTTTTATGCTTATGTAAGGTTTCATGATTTTGCTACACTAAAATAAATATATTTTCTTGTGTAGATTTTTCTTCTACTAGTTGTCTGGGAAATATATTTCATTATCTGGGAAATTTTACACCTGATTATTGGCAAATAATTTCGAATTAAATAGATTATTCCTACTAATTTCAATTTAATTATATAAGTGCAGAGGTTGAAAATTGAAGAAATAAGGAAAGAACCATGGTTCCAGAAAAACTATATTCCTGTCAAACTCGGGGAATATGAGCAAGTGAATTTGGATGATGTTCGGGCTGTTTTTGATGATATTGAGGTTTGCTGTTGTTTTTTGTTCTGTTCTATTTATAGAAACAAAATTTATTTTTGCAACTGTATGTGTTAACTCTTACTTGCATATCCATAGCCGCAAATACATTGTGAGTGTACAATATGTTGTGATAGTTATCCAACAGTCGCATGTGTTTCATTCACTGATCTGGGATAGTTGACACTTTTAGATTTTTATAGGACCAATATGTTGCTGAACAGTCAGAAATTACCGAGGGGGGTCCTTTGATAATGAATGCATTTGAGATGATTGCCTTATCACAGGGGTTGAATCTTTCACCATTGTTTGATAGGCATCAGGTATTGTTTTAATTTCATCTTCCCGCTCTACAATCTCTTGGTTCCTCTATTTCTCTGGCTGCCATGTAACGTTTTATACTTCCACCTGCCTAGGTGGGCATTAGAGGGAACTGATTTCAAGTTTGAACCGAAGTGGGGCAAGTTGGCTCAGAGTCATTTTTTCAAGGTTGTCTGATGCATTGCCCCAATTGATATGCTTTTGCTATTCTAACAGGATTATGTAAAGCGGCAAACTCGATTTGTCTCTCGTAAACCAGCAAAAGTTATAATTTCTTCTATTGAAGCTGTTGCAGAGTCAATGGGTCTTAAGGTCCATTCTCGCAATTACAAGGTATAACTTCTCTTCTGTACTTTAAGCTATAATGTTGAGTGGATAATTGTTACAGGACAGGACACCTTAGCTAATTACTCTGTTTTTCTGTTTTTATGTTGGTAGTTGAACAGTTTTAGTTAGCTATAAAAAAGATACTTTGTGATCATAGTTGTTAATTTTTTATCAGACACATTTTATAAACCTTTGTATCTTTCTCCTAATTCAATGCATTTGGAATCCATTCATTCTTTGAGTTCCCTATTCTCCTAGAATTGTCTACATCAATAATCCATTGGCTCAAGATGCCTTAAGCTGATTATAAATGGCGGTGTGATGTAACAGGCATTTTTTTACATAATTATGAGCAGACGTACTACATTTAATTCTATTGTCATCAGATGTCAATGCAATCTTTGTTGCTTGTAGCTTCTGCTGCTCCATTTACCTACTGTTAATATAGTCTGCAATGTCTATCATGTCATACGAGCCAATTTACATTATTGTTTCAATCACATTACATCCCAAAGTAGGGATTGCTAATTCAAAACAGGTGTATTTGGTTCTCTAATCTTAAGACCAGTTAGAGATTTTTGTACTTGATTCCGAAAAGAAAATTTATCTATTGCTGTTATTTTATTTTCCTATCGTTTCCCTAAAGGTAATTTTCTTGCAGGTGAGGCTCGAAGGTTTTTCTGCAAACAAGGTTGGGCAATTTGCAGTGGTCTTAGAGGTAGTTTGCTTTTGCTTTTGTCTCTGTTTTATGTGAAAATTTTATATCTGCTTGAGCATATGATTAAAATCATGTTTTTTTTAAAGGTGTTTGAAGTCGCACCATCCCTTTTCATGGTTGATATTCGGAAGGCAGCTGGGGATACTTTTGACTACCACAAGGTTAGCTTCAGTATCTACACTTATCTGCATTTTGATTTCTCAAATACTTTCAAGCTATGCCATGGGAATACTAAATGAGATATGGCTAATGCTAAAGGGGGAACTACCATGCACATTATTTGTTTTTTCCCCTCTTATGAAGTCAGGTCCATTCCATGTTTTAATTTTTAATTCTGAAGTTAATCTAATTACTGGTAGTTAGTTACTAACTTTTGTCAGTCATCAATTACAACAAGAAAATGCTCTTTGGTACAGTTACATGGTGAACACAGCTATTTTAGGCATAGTGCTGACTGAGAAATTTGGCTGTGCGTTAATCAACAATATCATAGATTGGGTGAATTCTGAAGTCTAATGTTGATGTTCAACTTTTGTGGAATTGAGATGAACAAGATCATATGCTAATCATTATTAATTTTCTTTCTTTGTCAAAATTTATTGCTATCTGATATTGCGTGTTATCCCCTATGAAGCTCAGACACATTTATTAATTGGTGTATCCCTATGTCTGATACGTATCAAACACTAACACACATAAGATACTCCTACAACACATCGGTGAAATGTTCAATTTAAAATACAATTTTTTTTTTGTCTCTGACAATTCTAACATTGTTCCAACACAATTTTAAAAAGGATAAATAGAGTTATTTTCTAAAAAATTATAACTTATTGTACTCCACTCTAAAAATAGATTTGATAAGAAGAAATATGATTACCCCAACAAAGTTTTTCGAATTAGAAGATTTCCCTCGTGCATTTTCCAAAGCAATAACCATTATTGTTGCAGTTTCCACGGTCCTTGAAAAAAATATTCAACATAAGTCCATAAATCCCACAATTAAAAAAGATTTTGTCTCCTCCTTAAATTTGTTTTGGCCAAAGATTCCCAAATTCCCCACTAAAACTTTTGTTGGGGGTTGATTTGAATCCATCTTCAAAGTTTGAACTACCTTCTCAAGTGGTATTTTTTTTCCGAATCGGCATCTTCATATAATACAGAATGCATGTTTTCTTTCTTCCATTCTATGGAAAAACTCTTATCTTTCATTTTAATGGACATAAGCTCATACCCGAAAAGGTCAAATATGGTGTAACTCATATTTTTAACTCACAGGGAATAATTCCTTTATAGCATTTGTTCCACACTCCACAAACTTTGATTTATACCAAACGCATAAAATACTTTAAATATATTTTGTACTTGTTGGAACTTCAACTAAAAACTCCTTTGCTTTGACATTAACACTTTTGAGTTTAAAGAAGTATATAGCCTTGTGGGTCATATGATTTATACACCCACTATCTATAAGCCACACCTCTTTGTCATTATTTGCTGAACAACAAATTGCTACAAATAAATGCTACTCAAATTGTTCTTCGTCCTCAACAACTTGGGTTTGTTGTACCTGTTGGTTTGTTTTATTTTTACAAACCTTCTCTAAATAGCCAAATTGATCAGGTGCCCTATATTTAATGCTTGACCTAAACCAACAAAATTTTCAGTATGATTATTTTATTTACAATAGGGACTGGGTGGAAACTTATTTTTCCATTTTCCTCCTCCTTTGCTTTCTTCAATTTCCTCTTCAAATTACTTTTTTGCTGAACTGCTTCAGCCTTGAGCGTTGCTTTTGTTTTGTGCCACAAGAGCATATTCAATATTTTCTTCCATTCTTAGAGACATTCTCTGTTCAGTAGCTTGTAAGGCATTAACAAGCTCTACAAATGATATTTTAGAACATTTCTTATTTTCTTTCTAAAGAGGAAATATTTTACTCAAACTTCTCAGGAAGACTCACAAAATGTTTCTCCACAATCCGTTTGTCAGAAAGTTTCTCACTAAGTAATTTGGTTTGTGTGACCTTGAAAAACTTGTCTGCAAAGTCTTTGACAAATTCATTTTCTTTCATTTTTATAGCTTTAAGCTCTCTTCTCAAGTTCAACACTTGCATCTATTTTGTTCTTTCATTCTCGTGGAACTCCTCCTGCAGCTTATCTCACGCCTCTTGTGGAGTTTCAAGAGTTAGAATCTTGATAAATACATCATCATGTTGTGTTTTTAGTATAATGACAAGTATTTTGCCTTCCTTTTCCACTTCATTGTTATGACTCCTCATTTGAGCTATTGTTGGGTTTTTTGGTAATGGAGCTCGATTGCTTCCATTTATCACTAAATCACATAAACTTTGAGCTCCGAAATAAGTCCTCATTTTTGCAGCCCACATATTATAGTTTTCATCTACAAATTTAGGAGGTGGAGGTAAAGATCTACTGTTGGAAGCAGCTTTTGTGTTTGAAGTATTTTTTTGGGGTTTGTTGGTGGTTTTTTTGTCACTGTATTGGAAATTTGTGATTTTTTTCTCTTTCTCACATCTCCTTAAAGATAAATGAAATTCTTGATACCAAGTTAAAAACATAACAAAGCATAAAAGAGGAGCAAAATTGATCTCTTGATACATTAATTTGGTACACAGATTATTGCAGACTTTGTAACTTTACAGCAAGTAGACATCATGAGTCTAACCTACAAATAACATATACAAAATTTAACCCAGAAAGGTGAAGGTTATACAATAACGTATTCTATTAAAAGTGTTGGATAAATTTAGTTAATGAAAATCTAATAAATATAAATTAACAAAAAAATTGTAAAATTTCAGTTGACTTTTAATTTTTATTAATTTTTTAGAGATAAAAATGTTTTTATTAAAAGTTAAAATAGTTACAGTAGGTAACATAAAAATGATTATGAAAATAGAGGGTAAAGGAACTGTATGAAATTAGTAAGAATAAAAATGAAAAAAAACAAGCTACAAACCTATAAGCTAAAATCAATAAGCTATATAGACCAGCTAAGGCCCTGTTAAGTACACCTTGGACTCCGTTAAACATGAATGACTCCAGACTGATGGATTCATGTTGGAAGTGTTTCGGAAATTGAGAGTACTTGTGGGTATTGGAAGCTTAAACAAACATATAATAGCAAGAAATCTAGATCACCAATTAGAATCCCATCCTCGAGTTAAGTCATGAATTGAACCTATGAGAGATTTGAATCAATGATTACATCAACACATGAACAATGTATATGAATTAAGAACAAGACAAGAAGATAAGAATGGAACTAAGACATGAAAAACATAATATGGAACGAATTATGAATTGGATTAGGCATGAGCTATACGAAAGACAAGAACATAAGAACAACAATACAAGAACAAGCAGTAGAAAAATTCAAATACAAATATTGGAGAGGACTTATGAAATAGAAAAATTACACATCATTTAAAGTTGAATCTTCATCTTCAAGAAAGTGTCACGAAGAATCCTCACTTGAATTTTAAGATATCTAGATAAGATCTAAAAGAAGGAAAAATCACTCTCACCAAAGAGATTATGCCCTAGAATAACTGTCAAATTCATAACAAATTAAGAATTGGATTAGGTGTGAGCTATAAGAAAGTAAGAAAATAACACAAGAACAACAATACAAGAACAACAATACAAGAACAAGCAATAGAAGAATTCAAATAGAAAAGGTGAAGACTCATGAAATGGAAGAATTACACGCCACTTGAAGTTGAATCTTCATCTTCAAGATAAGTGTCATGGAGAATTGTTACTTGAATTCCAAGACATCAAGATTAGACCTAAAAAAGGAAAATCATTCTCAAATTTCATATATTTCAAAAGTTCTTTACAAAAAATGATGAAGGCTATATATAGCCTTCTTGGCCGAAAATGCAATGGCCAAGTGAGAGAGAAATTCAAATTAAAAAACCCTAGATCTAGAACAATGGTCAAAATTTGTCCTCTGCTTTCCATCTTTGTGTTATATCTTATATGTTTGGGCCACACTTGTCATGCTTTCTCCTCTCTTCTTCTCTTTAGCCAAAAGTTTGGTGCTCCAATTGGGTTGAATAAGTCTTTAATTGGAGTCCAATTTTATGTCTTGTACAAATACAATTAAAGTTCAAAATTACAAAGAAATTAAATCCTACAAATTATGAGCCCAAGAAACCAAAAATAAAGAAATATTTTTGTGTGCAAGAATGTTGTTTCTTATCGTGCTCTGTTACTTACTCGTGGAATTATCTTTGCATATTTTTGCTCATTTTCTTCTTCTCATTCATGCCGTCATCATAAGTGAGGGTTTAAATGAAAAAACAAACATGCTAGATGGTTCACAATTTTTTAAGTTATAAGCTCGTTAAATAAATTTTGTTATCAAACATTTTAATTTGATCCCAGTCACTTAAATAAGCTAGTCTATAGCTTATTACTTGCCAAACCCACTTGCTTTATTTATTAATTCTACTGTGCTGCCCAACGTTTAACTCTATTCCCGTATTTTTCTTTTCGCTTCACGTGTGAGTACGTACTTTAAACATTTGTAAACGCAGCCTGATATGCACATATATTTATATTTGCATGCATATAAACTGATAGTAACATATATCTGTACTGCAGTTTTACAAGAATTTTTGTACCAAACTCGGAAGCATTATTTGGAGACCGGCCGGGACCATGCCAAATTCTAACACGCTTAAGCAAATGACTATATAATCCAATTCTTGAGGTTATGAATGATGCAAATCTGATTAGAAGGACAACGAGAGCTTCAGCTGGTCCCCGAGTATACTAAATAACTGGCATGCTTTGTTGCTATCATAATGCAATGTACAGTGCAGGAATAGTATTGTGAACGGGTGTCGCTGTCAACTTACAACATGGCTTAGCTTAATAATCTCGAGAGAAGGAAGCAAAAAACCTATTGCAATGCATCCTGTAATATATCTGTCCCACAATGGTTTACAAAATCCATCCATTATTCGGTTCAGGGAGAAATGTATAAAGAATAAACACAAAGGAAACGTTGATCTTGTTTTTCATCCCCTCTTCTGTCTCTGAGGATCGTCTTTGGGAGACCTATTTATCTCCCCAGACGGGTTTGTTTGAGGCATGCTGATTTTGTATAAAAAAAATGCGTGTTGGATTAAGTTTGTTCTCACAAGTATAATTCAAAGTGAAAATGTTGAGACTGAAATTTTATACTCAGTTTTATCATAACATTGTTTCTAATATAATTTTTAAATTAAACATTACTTTACTCAATTTAATTTTAATTGCAATTATTTTTTAAAAGTTAAATATACACAGATTTGAGTATGTAAATGTTCACGTAATTATATTTTTAATCATATTACCATGATTTTGTGCGGGCAAAATGGGCTCCTGTCTACTCAACCCCAAAATTTCCCATTTTATTTTTGACATTTATTGGAGCACTAATGCATAGTCCACTTTACCACTTGTGCCGTCACTATCTAGACTATACGAACTCTGCTTACACAAACAGCAATTGGGACATGCGATAATAAGTTAATAACTCATCACATCTACGACACTGATGATATTATTCAGAATTTAATTTTGAAAAAACATTAGAAACATATTGCAGCACTTCAGTACAGCTACGTGGCCTTTTATGAAAGGAAACTAATGCATGGAAAATTTGAAAATATAACGAACAAGTGTAAATGACTAGTTATACAATACTAACATAATTTATTATAAACATATTTACTATCTTGAAAATCATTTATTTTAATTACGTTACATATCATTATTAAATTCAGCACATTTAAAAAAAATATGATGATGACCATATCATTACAAAGCTTACTAAACTTAATGAAAGAAATAAATAATTTTATAAATAAGCACAAACAAAATATATATATTCTTTCATTCGTTAATGTAAAATTTAGTAAATGATTTAAAAAGATAAAAGTTAAAATTTTGAGATATGTTAAAATATATCAAATAAGGTTTTAAATATTTAGTTATTTATCTTTTATAGTAGATCTTTCATGCTAGTAAGTGACTTCAACTAGATCAACTCCCATTCAATCATAATTTATATTAGGGTAAACTTTTTCTGCCTTTTTTTTTTTTTTTTTGTTTTCATTTGTGATTTTTATAAGTTTTTTAAATTTTAATCGATTTAAAATTTTTTTTTTTTTTTGATTTTTTTTTTGATCAATTTTTTTTTTGTTT
>Ga0123342_1006181_pt1 | contig 16779 bp, 9 predicted proteins | sample Turbeawhitnodule_FD_89960 | JGI IMG/M metagenome (GOLD analysis project Ga0123342, IMG submission 89960) | Root nodule microbial communities of legume samples collected from Mexico - Turtle bean Mexico white nodule | ecosystem: Host-associated > Plants > Roots > Nodule | place: Mexico: Nepantla... | reverse complement strand
GATGAACAAAAAACTACGTTGGATGAGTGGAAGCCGTCTCATTACTCTAAACCCAAAACCCATTTGAAAATCGAATGTGAGAAAGTGTCCGAAAAAAAAAAAAAAAAAAAAAAACTAGATTAACTGACAAGTGACATCATAGTCAACTACCCTTTTTTTGTTTTTCGAAAAGAAAATGAATTTAACTATTCTGATGTCTTGGTTTTGCTTGTGATGTTGGAAAGAGAAGGAGGGTATGGATGTTACCTCGTAGGTGGTGGTGGACATGGGGGCGATGGAGGAACACCTGCAGGAATGGAGAGGAAGATAGTGTTTTTGAGAAAGAGAAGAAGAAGGAGAGGGGGAAAATGAAGTGAGTGAGAAGACATTGGGTTTGAAAAGAGAGAAGTTGAGGTTTGTGTGGGTTGAGAGGAGATAACAGAGACGAAGAGGAGCAACTGCCATTGCAGATAACAATAGAAGGATGGTTGGTGCCCCCTTTGCTTTTGACTGTAGTTGCTTCTTCCTTACATTTGGACTTGGGCTACTCCTAGTAACCCCATAATTACTTTATCATTTTTGCTTGGACTATATTTTCTTTCAGAATTTTTAAGATTAAAATGGAATTTTTTTAATGAATTAAAATTAGTTTATATATACATTAATTCATAAAATAAATTATTTTTTATTTTTCTCTCCCATATGATTGTTCAAATAAGTATTGGGATGTGTTTGGACCAATTTCTTTATAAATATATTTAACAAAGAAAAAAAATTACTTATCTTTAAGTTAATTATTTTTGGGAAAAAATAATTTTAATTTTTCCTATTATTTTCTTTCTCTTAAAATGAGCTTATGGATAAAATTTCTAAGTATAATAATTTTTTTAAAAGAAATTTTTTGATGAAAGCATTTTTTATTTATTAAAGATTAACATGTTTTATATACAGGTGTGTTTTAATGTAATTGAGTATTTTACTTGTCATGTTAACAAAATTTGTCAAATAACAAAATAAGAAATCAAATGTAATATTTAAATTATCTAATTAGTGTTAAATGGTTTGTTTATATTGAAAACTCAAGAGTAAAATAAAATAAACAAATACAAAGAATATTCAATTGTATTTTTTCCATATTTCTGACAAACAAAAAGTTGTTTCCAAAACATTAATGGAAGTCTAAAGAAAAATTACTCCCAAGAATAACCTCATACCAAGATAATAAATTGCAACACAGATTTTATTTTCTTTTACAGAAAATTTTACATTTTAATCCTTCATTTAGTTAAAAGTTTATTAGAGGGATTTAGGGTTTAGGTTTAGAAAAGGACTTCAAATATGATAAAAAAAAATTAAAAAAATTATATTGGATTTTTTTTTTCAGTAAAAAGCTTACACAGTGTTAATTATTTTAGTATTTTGAATCAAAATTGGACTTATACTTTAAATGAATAAAAATGAGTTTTTTTAAGCCATAGCTCAAAAAAAAAAACCCTATACATATTGGTTTTAGATCTATTTTTAGAAGTTCAAATTAATTTGTGTTTTTTGCTTCATATGTCAGAATCTAGCTCAACCAAACCTACTTAAATATTGAGCATGCAATTTACATTTTTGAGAATGGATTAAATATTCATCTATTTGGTCTTAAGTAAGCTTAACACACAAACCCAAACCCAAACTGGCCTAACTAAAATCATTTTATAAAATACAAGATTTTAACTTTTAAATTTGACTATGAATTAAATTTATTTATATATATATATATATATATATATATATATATATATGTTAATGTTCAGTTCAAACCAAACCTAATAAAAGTTTGTGAAAAAACCTCTTTTTCTTTTCAATTTTCTTCTACTTTTACTTTACGTTCTCTCATCACAATCTCACTTGATCAGGCTTACATTTTTCTGGTGAAATATTAAATTCATAAAATGAGACGTTTTTAACACTAAAAGATAAACTGAAATACAAAAAAACTAATGTATTTTTAAAAATTTAACACTTATACCCCAAACACAAGGTTACCAATGAACAATAAACTAACGTGTTGATCTAATAATAATTATATAACTGAAAAAAAAGTTTAAATAAATTATATTTGAAAATTTTACAAAATTAATTTATATATAAATTCCTTTTAGTTTATGAAAACTTTATTTATTTATTTGTCTATTTTTTTCTTCTTTTAGACAGAATTTAGATAGAAATCATCTTTGTAATATTTTATTTTTATTTTATGACACTCATTTTGATGTACCTTTTTCGGGTATTACAATTTATAACCATGCCATTTGAATCATGATTTCTTTGCTTCGTCTAAATCATAAGATTCCTGCCCTTTGTTTCTTCGCCCAAAACATACATGCCTTTATTTAGACTCTTTCTTCCTATCCCTCCTATCCACCCCAATACTAAATGTAAAAATATCATTTTCTCCTTTTTTTTTCCACCTCTATACATAATCCGGAAGATGTTTTTGGATCCGGAAGTTTTATTGAGATTTATAAAATTTAAAACTCTTTTTTGCATTTAAAATGAGCCTATGAATTATATGGATTATGTATCCAGATATATTCCGGATTACAAAATCCGGAAGTCAATCTCATATTTAGAAAAAACTTTCAGATTATATAATCTGAAAGCTAATCATACATCTGAAAAAAAGACTTCTGGATTACATAATCCGGAAACTAATCTTATCTATAGAAAAGACTTCTGGATTATGTAATCCGGAATATTAAAAAAGAGTATTTTTGAAATATGAAAAACATATGGGGGTGGCAGAAAAAGGTATGGAGGTGCAGGAAAAAGCAGCCCTTTATTTATTCCTATATTTGGGCCCAAACAAATCCTTTATGCTCAGCTTCCTCGGTTCACACAGCCCAATATAAATTCTAACGGAAGTTTGGGTCAGAATATTGGGCTCGCAGGGCTTATCTATCTGGTCCACAATTGTGTGTCGGAGGCCGAGATTCCATTTCATGGAAAGAACGTCATTCTACAAGAAAAGTTTATTAATAATATTATAAATTTTAAAAACAAGCATGAATCTATAATTTGAAAAAATTAAAGGTGTTTCAATATTTTTCTCTCCTTAATCTCCCCTTTTAAGTTTTTGCTTGATTCTCTGTGTCACCCACTTTAATTTGAATATTGGGTCTTTAAATTATTCACTCCATGCTTTTTTATATCACTCCAATATTTTTCTCCCTAGAAGATATCACATTATAAAAGGAGCATAGTTGAAATTTGGAAAACCCTTAAGCAACAAAATAATACATAGCGATATATTTGCACAGCAACAATATGTTGAGTGGAGATATTTCCCAGTATTGTGCATGAAGGTAAGTAGTGGAAGGTGAATTATATATAATATTGAACTTAGAGTTTAAAATAAATGGATGTTGCACACACATAGGTGTGTGTGTGTTAATTAATGGGTGGTTACATTATTGAAAAAAAGTGGACCCATTGTAAGTCTACTAGGTGACTGCAATGCTGACCAAATTTAATAAGTTGTGGCATGCGAGTCAACCATATCTTTCACATACATAACATAACATAACATAACAGACAACAGCAACATGGTACAGAATGCAAAGAAATTGATGGATCCAAAAGAAATGTTAAGATGTGAAAAAGAATAAACTAAGATAGGAAGTGTTAAGAAAATGTGATAGAAAATGAATGAATGAATTTGTTTTATGAATTTTGAATGATCCAGGGTCTGACATGCATGTCTGAAATGGTTTGGAAATCTTAGGGTTCTCTTTAGTGAATGTGTTACTTAAGGAGAAGAATAATAGTATTATTATTATTATTATATGAGAAGAATAGTGGTCCAGAAGTGTGTGTATAAAATATGTGAATAAATAAAGAGAGTGAGGAAAAGTAGATTGCTATATATTACATGGGCAAAGCATTGGTGTCATTGTTGTCGCACAACAGAGATAAAATGTTTGAGCAAAGGTCACATCGTGCTGTGCCCAAAAGCATTAAAAGGAAGTAATTATGAATGAATGATTCACAGTTCAGACTCTTTGGGATAAAGATAAAGTCATACTGACGCTGTCTTCTGACACCTTTCGTCACCACCTACCCCTCTCACCATTACCATTCACCTCCATCATCCCAAACAAACCCCTTTTTTTTATATATTTTTTTTTTTTTAACAAAAACATCCCATTATTCTAATTCCTTCTTAATCACACATCACTGTTCGGAACAAAATATTTCCAGAACTTTAAGTGAACAGAATTGGAAATGAAATCTCCAGAACGTTCCCTATTTCAGTGTTTTGGCGAAGTGATTTAAGGACAGATTGAGGAAGATATATATGGCAATGAAGCTCCCAAAAATAAAAAAGGTTCAGAAGACCGTAAGTTGGAATGGGCCACAAAATGGCCTACCAAAATAGTATACTATTGATCTCTTAGTTTGGGTTTAAGAAGACGTCAACATTTTATGTTCTAAACTTAATTTGAGCTACATTGCTTTTTCTCTTTTTAAACGATAATGACACAATATTATCAAATGTCAATGCCTCACTGGCCCGGCCCAATTTAATGGAAGATCAAATTTCAGTCTTTTTCTTCAATATATCACATTCATGGGTATTGATCAGTACTATTTATAGAAAAAAATGAGTACTTGTGTTTCATAAATATCCTTGGGAGACAATAGAATCATATTTTAGATACAGTAGTAGCTTTTGAGGCCTATCTTTGAAGGAGTCTGGGTCCATGAAGCATTTGGTTTTGGTAACCCAAAATGAATTGCATGATTAAAAAAGGTTAAACCTAATCCAGCCCAAATAAATTAGATTATTGTTTTTTTGGGTGTAGTTTGAAAAGTGATAATTGAGAGAAGAGGAAAAGAGAATTAATAAAGTAGCCCGGCTTGAATGCTGGGAAGACAAAGACTGGACTGGGGTTGAATAGAAAGGGGAGGGGGACTACCCAGACAAAGAATGGTCACCATCGGGCATGAAAGAAAGTTTCTCTCTCTTGCCCGAAGTGCCCGAAGATGTGAAATAACAAAGTTCTTGTTTTCTCTCTCTCTCTCTCTGTGATACTAAAACGACAGTGCGGTGCATCGGCATGTGGTGAGAGAGGCGTCAATCATAAAGCAATGGATTGCAAAATGATTTTGCCTCGTTCCTTGTGCTCTCATTTCTGTTTCCTTCCATTTCAATTCACTTCAAACCAAGAAAAAGACTGTTTTATTACTCCATTCTTATTATTTTTCACTTCTCTCTCCTCAAACCCAACACAATTATGCCTTTCCCTCCCGCGAGAATCTCGCCTTATTATGCGTCGTCTTCTATTCTAACACGTCGCTAGCGTCAATTTTTGTTAATTTCTCTCTTTTGTCTTTTCTCCCAAATCAACTTCCACCTATCTCGCTTCCCACCAACACATTCTCCCATTTCCCATTTCTACTTTACTCACTCTCCATCCATCCATCGTTTTTCATACTACTACTACACATGCAATGCAATGCAACATTTTTATTCTTCATATTTATTCACATACGTACGTACGTACACATATATACGTATACTTTCTCCAATATACCTAAACCTATAAAATGGGGTTTCCAATTAGCCTCTTTCCATTAATCTGCTAAGTCTCTGCCCTTTTTTTTTTCTCTCTCACGCATAGCTAGGACTGGGCACGTTCCCAGTAAGATGACCAAGTGAATCAACTGCCACTCTGATGATTCTGCAGAAAAGCAAAATAAAGAGAAAATAATGGCAAAAGAAAAAAAGGAAAAAAATGTGTTAATTTTGTTTGTTTGCGTGGTGTTTATGAATTAAACTTGGTAGCTGCACGGGGTCTGACACCAATACTGAACATTAAATTGATTGCATGAAAATTGGATGGCAGTGTGTGTGAGGTAGTGGGCTAAGAGGGGCCCGTGTCGCAGTGCAACATTTCGATGCAATGCAATGGAATGGAAGTAAGTTTAATGGAAAAAGGGAAAACAAAACAAAACGACGACGCATGGGAAGGGGTGAAAAAAATAAGGGCGTGAGCTCACTGGTCGTTTTCGACGTTGTCCATACGGCATGCAGATCTGACGGCTGACAGAGAAACCCTTCATTCATTCACTCATTCATTCATTCAATTGTCGTCCACGACATTGACGTGACACGTGGGTGCAGATCCTGTGCCCAGGATTCAATCAATGAATCATAGCGTAATGATGAATAAATTATTTCAACTCTCTAGTACTACTACCACTATGCCTTGCCTTGTGCACTTACTATCTGTCTTTCGTCTTTCGTCTTTCCCCTTTCTTTATGCACACTCTTACTCTACTATTTCCATCACAAAATCACTGTTTTAAATCCATCACCTTTTTCTTTTTACACTCACCAACAATAAAAAAACATTATTAATCACTGTTATTTTTTCTCTAATTTAAACACATTATTGACAGTTAAGAACGTTAAACTAATATATAGTTTATCGAAAAACGTTGATGGCATAATAAATGCTTGTAAAAGAAAGCAGAGTTATATTTATTTTGTTGCACGGATTAATACTTGTCAGATTTAAAAAAAAAAAAAAGAATAGCACTAACTAGTAACTACTAAGGTTGACTGTGTTGAGTAGCTCAAGGCTTTAGAGGGTTGTTCTCTGGCTCCTTCAGTTATTACCACTGTTGTTTTGGCTAGCTTCTCTGCAATCTGCTGTGGAATACGTACTCTCACTATACCTATGCTAATGCAATTGCTATTGCTATTGCTATTGACCATGCACAGTTCCTGCTTTCTTTCTGTACCTATTTTATTCAAATCCAGTTTATTCATCAATAATGAATGTGTTTTCAGCTTCAGCTTCAAGCTGCTTTTAGCTTTTTTATAAATAAATGAACCAATTTACTATTAAATAATATAAGTGAAGGTACTGATCCAAAGGGGAGGGTCCTAGTACAGAAGTGACGCTGCCAATTGTAACACTTGCATGGCAAGTTTTTCAAAAGTAAAAAGTGACACTCATGAAAATGAGACAACGTCAAAAAGAGAAACGAAACAAAATGTTCCCAACTTTTTTTTCCTTTTCTTTATCCCGCTTTTCCTTTTCGATTTAGAATGAACTCTATTATGAATTTTGCTTTGCACTGTTGTTAGGATTAGTTTTTTATATATTGCTGCGTATCTACCACTTTATACATCATTAGCTTCATTTCTCAATAAATCTTAGCTCATTATTACTACGCCAGCCTTTTAATTACAAGTGAAATGGATGTGGACCATTTATAGAAACTCCAACATAATGGATAACCAAACAACTTAATAATTAATGTACTTATGTGTACCAAGAACAAATGATGAGATAGCTTTGTCGTAAAGGAAATGGGGAAAGAAGAAAAGAGTGTATACGTTGATTATGAAAGCGTTGAGTCCATCTCTGTCAATAAACATTTAGAGTTTTGCTTTAAAAAAGAGAACAAATGTCTCAAATTTATCTATAAAATCGTTGAAATTTAACGTGTGTCTCATGATATAGAGGCCTTAATCATCATGGGCTGTGGGACTTGCGTGAAGAGATTAAAGTTTGGAATCTAATAATTAAGTTACCAAAAATGATATGATTTGCTAATATGTTAATTACTTCCCCATCAAAGCTACTTCAAATTCCCATGTTTTATATTTAGAAGTAGCAAAAAAGCTTAATTGGGTAGGAAGCTTTTAGCTGGCTTTTGTTAAATCTATTAGAACAACCGTCCTTAAACAAGAAGAAATATTGCTTTTAAATACGGCTACTTTTTTATGCCTTTTTTAAGGTGTTTTTTCATTGTTTATTCTGAATATAGAACCAAAATCTGAACAATAAGAAGGAGAAATAAGGAGTAGAAGAAAAAGGGTTTTAATATGAAGAGTGATTTAATGAATGTGTGTAGGAGGAATATAATTAAGGTGGGTCAAATAATGCAAAGGGTGGAAAAGTTAAAGTACGTACTTGCATGTCACATTATAGAACTGGCACTATTGGAATTCCAAAAAATAAATCAGTTTTGTGAGTTGTTCCCACTTTTGAAATTGGTGTGAGATGATTGGCAAAGAAAAGACATGGATGACATTCGGCAAATAAGCAACAATACTATATATCGTCACATGCATGTGTATATACAGTGAACTTTATGATATCGGAAAGAAGCATTACAGTGACAAAATCACGTGCTTACATGTATACTTATAAAGGAATAATTTATTGCAGAAATTGTTGCTGCAACTGCAAAAGTGATTAAAGCAATTATAAAATTTGCAAAGCTGTTGTTAGAAGAGTGGATTGTCAAATCTAAGAACTTTGAATTTATGCATTTATGTAAGTGCATCAATACTTACGGTTCTGACAACAATGGACAGACCTATTGTTTTGGTAACACATTAAATAAGACAACTCTTATTATTAATACATTATTTCTTCTCTCATAATGGTCTAGACATGCTTAGTAACTTCTCTCATTTCTTCTGACTTTTCTTTAAAATATATTTTTTTACCCACACAGTTACATGCATGTCAATTAGAAAGGTATCTTCTATAAATATCTGGGCAATTTTTTTGGTTATTTCATAACTATATTTAAAAATATTGAATATATCTAAAAAATGAAGAAATTAAAAATAGATACTTTATGCTAAAATTAATTAAACTAACTAACTTTATACTATGTAATTAAGAATATTTAATTGAATTTCAAATTGTTGACGCTAGTATCTTGCTAACTGCTCCTAAAATAGAGAAAATTCTATTTATTTAACCTTCTTCGTGTACATATTAATTTATAAATTTAGATTTTGCATAAGATGAAATAAGACCAAATAATTTAATTAGAATTTATAATTTTTGAACCGTTTATTTGAGTTGAACAATTTTAAATAAAGAAAGTTGTTTTAATATTTAGAATTTTTTAACTTAAGTCGTACTTGACCTACATAATTTTAATATATATACACGACATCAGTTATATGATTTTACATTGAAGTTTTCCTCTACACGTTTGACTTTTATACTCACATTTTACATTAATTTTGTAATTCTCATACACAACTTATTTCTTGATCAAATTTGTGTTTAGAATGTACGATTTTGTACTGATACATTTTACACTAAAATTATTTTCCTAAACCACACTATAAGAAAATCATGAAATATAAACTATTTTTTAGTGACAAAAAATAATTAGTTGCTACAGTGACTAAGTTAGAGACAATTTTAGAGACTAAAAAATTGTTGGTTTCTACATTAGTTTCTATTATTAAATGATTTTTAAATTGATATCTAATTAGCAACCAAGGTTTTTGCTACCAAATTAGATACTAATTTAGATCACAAACCTTGGTTGTTAATTAGATACTAATTTAGAAACAATTTAACAATAATAGAAACTAATTTAGAAACCAATTTTTTTCAATTTCTAAAATAGTCTCTAATTTAGTTACTATAGCAATTAATTTTTGTTTATTTCTAAAGTTGATTTCTATTTCATGTTTTTATTATTTCATGTTTTTATTGTAGTTCCACGATCTTCGATTAAAAAATTTCAGATCACAAATCCTACATCACAATTCACTTTGTTTGAATTCCTTCAACTCAAACTAACTTACTAACAAACGTAATTAAAAAATATTTTGCCCATACTAATATATTTTTGGATAAAATTACACACTATTTGATGCAAAACATATAAATTCTCTATGTCCGAAGAAATTTTATCTAGGATGTATAGTGATATTTACGTTACTCTTTCAAGCATCTATTTCGATAAATTTTAACAACAAATTTTTCTCACTTTTTTCCAACACGCTTTTTTTATACAATTACATTCATATATATAGATTTTATTCCTAAAGTAGTACAATTCATATAAATTTCAATGAATGAAAGAATGTGTTGAAAAAAGTATCTGAGAAGAATATTTTTTAAATTCTACTGCACACCCTCCTACTATTCCTCTTACTTGCCTTATAGGGTAAGAATGGATTTAATTTTATATATTTTCTTTTTGAACTATTATTTTCTTTGTAAAGTATTGAAAAGTTTTATATGGAACCAATATGATGACTAAAATATGATAATAGAAAGGGTATACCCATTCCAATATCTAGATTTATAAAAAACAAATATATCATATTACTTTCTATATCTTTGTAAAAATCAATATTCATCACCATCTCCACACATGTTGAATACTTTTATATTTACATTCACAATCGTTAGAGCGAATAAATTTCTAACACTAACAAAAAATCATGAAATAGAAACCAATTTTTAGAAACCAAAATAATTAGTTGCAATAGTAACTAAATTAACTAAAAAAAATGGTTTCTAAATTAGTTTCTATTATTGTTAAATAGTTTCTAAATTGGTATCTAATTAACAATCAAAGTTTTTGCTACCAAATTTAGGAACTAAATAATTGGTAGTTAAAACCTTGGTTGCTAATTAGATACCAATTTAAAAACTATTTAACAATAATAGAAACTAATTTAGAAACCAAAATTATTTTTAGTTTCTAAAATGGTCTCTAATTTAGTTACTATTGCAACTAATTATTTTGTTATCTAAAAATTGGTTTCTATTTTATGATTTTCTTGTAGTATAAATTGAAGGCGTCTAAGAACGCATTTCATTAAATTTGAGGAAACTAAAATGATTTATTTTATAATTTGAGAGATCGAAGTGAATTCATCTTAAATTTTAAAATAATTATTTGTTGAAAGATAAAAATTTCATATATGTCTAACAAAGAGTTGAATCCAATAGTATACCAAAGATTACATTATTATTATTTTTGTTCGAAAGCAAGTAGTATATATTAAAGTGTCATAATTGTAGCAAATTGATAGTTTAGTACGTGGTTTATATTTTATATAATTAACTTTTTTCCATTAATAATGATTGGACATGCATGGTTTGTGAAGTAAATTATGTTGTATTCTTACTTTATATAAAGGTAGCCCAACCCTCCTATTATACAGTGAACAGATATAAACTAAAAAACACAAATATGAGTGAGGCATTTGTTTTTTAGCAATGTGAATGAATTATGGTTTATCTCTTTTTGTTTTGTATTGGTGGGAAAATGATTATGCCCCACAGGGTTATCTCAACACTCATCACTCCATGCATTCGTGCAAAACCAAAAGGAAAGTTAATAAAGCTGAAATAAAAACAAAAGCTAAAGCACCCTCTCTTTGCTTTTCTCTCATAAATGTTAACACCATCTCTTTCTCTCTCTCTCTCTCTATTCTTTTCTTTCTTTTCATCAAACCTTCAGCTAACAACCCACCACCAATCACTACTCTACTTTCAAATCAAAACTCTGTTTTCTTCTTTTTTTTATATATCTATTTCCTTCTTTTCTCCCTCTATTGAATGTTTTTTTTACACCTTCTTAATTGCCTCTTAAATGCAAATTAATTACCCCTGACTTCCCACTTCTCCATAGTCAATACCTCTTGTTCATCTCAAGAAAAACGCAGAGTAAAAAATGAAGAAAATCATAAACGTTCTCCAAAAACACTTAAAACACCTATTTATCATTTTCATTTACATGATGAAAGCAATGTCCTACTCGTCACTCCAATACTTAATGTTGGCTCATTTACGTCTTTTTATAAGGAATTTTGTTCAATAGGGCTTATTACTAAATCCATCTTACCAAATATTTTGATAAAAATATAAAAAAATGTTGAATGTTGAGAAGGCTAGACTTACCTTAATATTGTATTTAAAGAAGATACATTTCTTTTTTAGAGGTTGAATAAAAAATAACTTGTATTCGTTAGTATTATTTAAACTAGTTTCCATGTTAACAAATATATAAATATGAGTATAAATAAGTTTGATATTTTAAACTAGATATGTAAAGTACTAACTATGTGCATATCTACCCATGATTATAATATATCTTTATATTCATCTCCATTTTTAGTTATTAAATTTTTTAATTTATTCATATTCTATTTTAAAATTTATGATATTTTTGTTGTTGTTAATTGATATTAAAGTGCAAAAAGTGTGTATTTTTTATTTTTTTGAAAAAATTATTTAATAACTATTTAAGTGAAATATAGATATATCTTTTATCCAATGTGAATGGAAATAGAAAACAATCTTTATACGTACCACATATTAAAATAAATTTTTATTTGATGAAAACTAGCATAGTCAAACTTGGATGTTGATTGTTTTGTATCCATTTAGTTGAAAGTAGGGAAGTTATAATCTTTACCGTGTGTTTCTGTGCTAGAATTTATTTTGATCCTACCTAGATAATCACATAATGTGATTGTGAAAAATATATTTTAATATTCATTTTATTTTTTTATTGGTGAAAAAATAATAAACAAATATGAGGTATTTTAAGATATTCAAATAATACTGTACCTCTTCTCTTAATTTGTTTTATGAGAAAAAGAAATTCTCAAGTTTGTTGATAATTATAACACACTCTGTTGATAAAATTGAAAGAAAATTATTATTGGAATGTCACTTCAAAAGAGGAAGCCTTATAATTTGGACAAATAAAAGTAGAACTCCTAACACAATCAACTATTGAAGCATAATACATATATGCTATGAATTGTTGCTTAATATTTAGTTTTTGAGAACAACATTTTCAATCATATATATATATATATAGATGTCGGTTCAACGTTCTAAAATTACGTCCATAAAAATTAGAAAAGAATATGTTTAAAATAAGATTTACGACATCTGAAATGGAATATAAGATTGGCAAAAGAAGAAACATAAAGAAAGAGGTAAGTAGTTAGAGTTTAAAAAATTCTGGAAACCCAATGTTAAAAGGACGAGATAATTATAAAGAATGGTATCACACTAATATCATATGTTGGAAGAGAGAAAAATAAGTTATATGCTTATTATCAAGAGACTTAATTAGGAGATAATATTCTTATTTAAACAATACGATAGGAATATTTTAATAAACTCGTAGTAAAATAATAATAAATCATATAGTATTATTTAAAATAAAAATAATATAGAACATTGCCTTTGTTATATTTTCTTATTTTTGTCTTCCTTTTTGAACATGTCCTCATGTTTACCAATGATGATGACTTTAATCCTGGCCACCGTCCTCTTCACCTGCATCTTTTGGCAACAATGATCTAACACTTTTATTGACCAATAGAGAGTAATGAATAACAATATGTATTTCGCTGCCTAGATTTTATTCCAAAAAACATCACTACCTCGATATCAATATCCCATTGTTCAGAATTGTGACAGATTATGTACATGCTAATTTTGATTAACTAATTTTCTGAAAAGTGAACTTTATTAAATTGAAGAATAGGGAACATTCTTTATTTGAGAACCAATTGAAAGTCCGAATAGAATTAGTGAAACTTTGTCCCAGATTTATATCTAGTATTTTAGACCATTTGTAAATATGTTTTTAGGCATAAGCACTAGCTTGGGTAAAAGAAATTAACATTTTTATTTAAATTTGAAATCCATATCCACCTTTTCATATAACTATTTTTTATTTAATTTCATTCTATTTATCACATACTCAATATTTTCTTTCAATCTACTATTGTATTATAGATTACAATGGATATGTTGAAAATGAAAGTCTTAATATATTTGTTCTCTCATACTCATATCCTCTTTTGCTGATAATTTTTTTTGGTCACATTCTTTTTTTTTTTTTTACTTATGATGCATCTCAAACAATTTTTTTTTGCAAGTTACAAAAAAGAAAACAAAATTCTCATTTGATAATATAAAAACATTAATTTTTTTTTACTCTATTTATATCATTAATTTTCTTAATTGTTTGACCACTTCAACTTAATGTTGAGCATCCCTAAAATGATAGTTCATATGAGTGCTTCATTGAACATCACCCCATTTTGTCCATTTCACAACTTCCTATCAATTTAATGATAGTCATTATTTAGTGTTGTTTTATATCCTTCCTAGTACTACTTCTTTGCTACCATTTTATGTCAACTTTATCACTCATTTCAAGTGTCATATAGTTCAACTTCCCTAATTATCGATAGTCATTACAAACCTATTTCTATTTACCAATTACGAGTGGAAGAATGTCGCAAATGATTATAATTGATTTCCTATTCAAATTCCACTTAAGAATAAACCTACAACACTCCCTATTCAAATATATGTCTACTATGTTACCCCTAGTTTACTACCACACAAATTTAACACATATTTTTGAACATTTGCACCATTTACACTACAAAAGTTTTGTTTTGGGAACATATGTCTTAGCCAAGCCAAAGTCTTTAACTGTGCGATGCTAAATACCTCATTTGCATATACAACGAATTCAATCCTAAAAATGAATATATTTTTTTTATTTCATATACTCGAGACAATAGTTATCCACATACTCTTCCAAATTCTATCTCCTTTACCATTGAATTTCATAATATTGAACTATTAAAAATGAATTTTAGCTAGATTATGATGAGTTATATTTACCCCTACCCACTTATTGCCCATATTTCAAACTTTGGTTGCTACTAAAGAAAATGTTAATAACATATTCTCCTCGCAAGCACACAGGTAGCATTGTTATCAAAACTTATTCCCCTATTCCTCAAGTTGTCTTTGGATGCCACTTTATTTATGAGTACCTTCCATATAAAGGATTTTGCAGAGAGTAAAACTTTCATCTTCCAAAACATCTCATAAATTTCTGTATTTTTACTTAAACATCTCTAAGTTTTTGTTAATAAATTTTTTGTTAATAATTAATAGAATAAATCGACACTGCTAATTTCAATCATATCTTAATCATACAACAATTTGTGTTTAAAATATCAATATCATATACATTAAAACGTACAAAATTAAAAAAACAGAATAAACCCTTGGGACAATGGTTTGGAGGAATAAGTCACCAAATTGATTTTGTGGGTGTACTTCTATAGGCAAAAAGGGGCCTAGATAGTACCTGAAACTGTTGTACAATTACTAACGTGCCAGATACCTCCTCGCTCCTCACTTCAAGTCTCCTCCTTTAATTGGTAGAGCTCGGTTGGGGTTGACCTAAAAACGGTAATATGATGATCAAGTAAGTATTTTGTGTAAAGAGTGAATAGTGAAAACTGATTAAAAATGTACCTTACACATCTGTAGATGGTTTATTTATAGTTTTTGGTCATGGGCCTTTATTGTGATCGACACCGAATATATCAAATATCAGTATTAACTAATTTCTAGTATGTTCTCTGATTTATAGGGAGGTATATTGGTATGTTGGTATATTTGGATAATATATTTAATAAATTAATATCTTTCATTAAACCAGTGTTAGCTAATTTCTTGGGGATGTCACCTAGATTCGGCAGGGACATGATCATGATTCATAAGGAGTTTTCATAATTGTCACTGTTATCATTTATTGAGTTCCTTTAATGTATATCAATGTGGTTGGGGAGTGATTGGATCGTCCAGTACCGACCGGTACAGTGGGCATCTCTTTGAGTCGGTCATAAGGACAAACCCGATTCCAATAACACTCGAAAGATTCATCATTAATAAAGTAGAGTAGACCCATAGAAGAGATTATGACACAATCTTCAACTAAAAACCTTAAGGTTTAGTGCTTGTGAGTCTTTTTTTACTTATATGTCACTCAAATTTTGTTAGAAAATATGGCTTTAAACTAGAGGGGGGGTGAATTGTTTAAAGAGGGTTTTCGCAAACTTTTCAAAACTAGAATGAATTTATCTCAGGAACCAATTGATTCAGCAATTCAGTTAGCCAAAACAACAAACAAAAGATGTAGTACCAGAAAAACAATCGGTTGTTTCGTAGAAACAATCATTTGTTTATACCAGCAAACAACAAATAAACTGAATTTAAAGAGTTAGAGATAGAGAGATTGTACACAGTTGTTTATTCTGGTTCACTCCAAACCAGAGCTACATCCAGTCTTCTCAGAAACCCTGAGGAAATCCACTAAGCAATCGCCACTTGATCACTTACACAACAACCAAGAGAATGACCTTGAACACCTCAAGAAACACACTCTCCTTGGTCAACACTAAGATTACTGATCTTGAACACCTCAAGAACACACAACCAATCTCAGCAAACACAGAAACGAATTGTTCAACAGAGTACAAGGATTACACTTGTTATAGAAGGTAATTTGAAATCAATACAAGCAGAATCCTATTCCAACACTTTGATCAACCACAAACTCTTAGCAATCTCAGCACTTTGAAAAACTCTTTTGAAAAACTTTGTCAAATATTCTTAATTGTCAAATCTGTTTTTCTGAATTTATTCAAAGATGTAGTTTGTTATCAAATCTTAACAAACTCTTAACTTGCATTAAAAGATTGGTCAAAGCATTTAATGACTGGAGCGTAAGCAGTTAAAACATTTAAAGCTCATTCAAAGAGAAAACAGTTTTTCTGTTATGGTCCCAAAACAAACAATCGGTTGTTTCCTCGAATCAATCGGTTGTTTTGGTACTTTAACAGTTCAACCATTCAAAACAGTTTTCAATATTTTTCTCAAAACACCTAAGTATAAACAATCGATTGTTTCGACAAAACAATCGGTTGTTTTAACTTAGTTTGAAAACATTTTACTTTCACAAAGATTGAGAATGCTAATGCTTTTAGATTTAATCAAAGGATGGATTACAACATATAAACTACCCCAGAACAAAGCTTAAACCAGCACAACAACATCAAGCAAAGCAGAGGCTTCAACATCCTTCAAAGGATTTGGATTCTTCAAAACATGAACACCACTTGGT
>Ga0123342_1006180_pt1 | contig 16781 bp, 12 predicted proteins | sample Turbeawhitnodule_FD_89960 | JGI IMG/M metagenome (GOLD analysis project Ga0123342, IMG submission 89960) | Root nodule microbial communities of legume samples collected from Mexico - Turtle bean Mexico white nodule | ecosystem: Host-associated > Plants > Roots > Nodule | place: Mexico: Nepantla... | reverse complement strand
TTTAATATATATATATATGTGTATATCTTTTTATTTTTTAATATATTTTTTTTTTTTTTTTCTTTATAATATATAAAAAGTATATAAAAAAAAGAGAGTGTGTATATATATATATATATATATATATATATATATATATATATATATATGTATATTAATTTAAAATACCAACTTCTTCTTATTTTAGGGAGATTATATTAACTTTGTCTAATATGAAACTAAATGATACTCATACTTTTATTAGTTTTAAAATAAATATTCACTTTCTTTATATTATTAATAAAATAATTCTCATATTCTCTAGTTTTTAAATATACATTTATTTTTCTTGTATTTTTAATAAATGAAATTTACATTCTTTATATTTTAATAAACTAATTTCTTATTTTTTTAATAGCATATGTTGACTAAAATTTAAATAAGAATTATAAATTTTAAAATAAAATGTTATGAACAAAAAATTGAAGATATAATTTGAAGTTATCATAAATTTTAGGCTTAATTAAAAGTTTCTCATTTAGTTATTTTTAACTAAGTCTTTTATTAATTTTTAAGCATGTATTTAACATTTTGATGTTTTTCAATTGAGTTTCTGTCATTTCTTGATCAATTGGGTAGAGTGAGTATTATCTTACTTCGTCATCTTACTTACTTGTCTTCCAATGTTAAAAAATGAGATATTTTGTAATTAAATAAAACAACGATATGATAATTACTGTAAAACAACAAGTGTTTTTTATTATTGTCATTGAAAATGTGTTTGATTACAATGAATCCTCATTCTCATCTACATTAATAATGGTAACAACAACAATCCCTTAGTCGTTGTAGGTGATGATGTGGAAGTTATCGGAGAGCATGACGACCTTGTTAAAATGCTGACTATGATCAGCCTCGACCCCAACTTTGTTGGATTATTAAAATGTTGTCTATAATCAACCTCAACCTCAACTTGGTTGGATTATTAAAATGATGTTATGATCAACCTCAACCTTGACTAGGTTGGATTGTTAAAAAACTTACTATTATTAGCCTTGACCCCAACTTGGATGAATTATATATTAAAATGTTGAATATGATTAGCCTTGACCTTGGCTCATTCAAAACATTAAAAAGTTGACCTTATCAGACAACAAACCAACCTTATAAAAATGACATCTACAAAATTTGGCCTGATCAACCAAATTTATTAGGCGACATGTACCAAAAACCAACTTTATCACATGGTATCTACCAAAAATTGACCTTATCATGTGGTATATGCAAAAATCGACCTTTATCAGTCGATATCTACAAAAGTTGACCTTATTAGGCGCCAACCTTATCAGACAGTATCTAAAAAGACTGATCTTATCAAGTTATATCTACAAAAATTGACCTTATCAGGTAGTACCAACCTAACTCTTGCTAACATTTGCTTAAAGTCTAACCCCGTGTGACATAAGTTTGTTTTTCTTAACTTAGGCAATTGTCGAGTCTTAACTTGGATGATAATTTGAATATGGGCAATTGATAAAACGTTGAGAACAAACAAGATCATTAACCAATTAAGAAACTTATGTCATATTCAACGATCTAATGTTTCATGCACAAGCATAAACCTATTATTACTTACATTGTAATTTGTTTTTTTTTTTTCGCTGGATAAATCTTTATGCCTACTCGAGTTGAGTTTGGGGTCATGTATTGGCCCATTGATCATTAATAGAGATTCAATAAACTATCCAAAATATTAGCAAAAAAATAAAGGGATGATAATTGAAACCATTTGAAAAAGATACAAACTTTAAAGATTAGATAATATTAGTTAAAATTGAGAGAATAAGAGACAATTAATTTAGGCTTATAAAATACATTTCTCACTATGAACCAGGATACTTAACTTTTGAATGCTCTAATTTAAAATCATTTAAACTCTGAATCAGATTATACAAAAAATTCTAATAAAAAAATAGTTTACAATAAAAATTCATAAAATTTTAAGGTAATATTGAAAAAGTCAATAAACTAACTACATAAAATAAATTATAATGTAAAACGTGTTATACATATTATTCATGCACAAGTGATTTTTTCTTGATATATAAATAATGTAAAATTTCAAAAAAAAAATTAACTTAGTATCTTTAAAAGAATTAAATTTCATTATCCAAATTATTGTCTTTCAATCTAATGGTTCTATTCGTTAATTACTAAAAAAATCAATATTACCTATGTATTTTTACCCATATATCTGAATCCGTAGGTAAATTCAGCATTACCTATGGATAATATCTACGGAAACATTATGTACGGATATTACCCACAGATTCTGAATCCGTAGGTAAATTCAGCATTACCTACTAACTATTACTCATGAATCTTATTACCTACTAACTTTTACCTATGGATCTCTATTACGTACAACTATTACTCACGAATCTTTATTACATACGAACTATCACCCACAAATCTCTATTATCTACAAACTATTTTCATAATAATTAATATATACATAATATTAAAAATAAATATTATTATAATATAAATAATTATAAAATCATAATTAATATTCATAAATAATAATAATCATAACTAATAAGTATACATATTATTAATACTATAAAATTAATAATATTAATATAAATAATATAATTAGTATTATATTAATAATATTAGTAATATTAATAGTATTAATGATATTAATAATATAACAACATTAATAATATTTAATAATACTTATAATATTAATAATATTTAATAATACTTATAATATTAATAATATTTAATAATACTTATAATATTAATAATATTTAATAATAGTAATAATATTTAATAATAATAATAATAATATTTAATAATAATAATATTTAATAATACTTATAATATTTAATAATATTAAATATAATTATATTTAATAATAATAATGATATTAAATATATAAATAATGTTATTAATTTTTATTTTATTAATTATATTAATATTTATAATCATATAATAAGGATAATAATAATAATCATAAAATAACAACAAAACTTCACTTATATAATTATTAAAACTTCTTTAGACATTTTTCAAGGAACTTGAATCCAAATCTCATTTACTAAAATTTGGTTCTAACTTTAATTATTATTTTCATAACATAAAGAAAATTCAAATAATAATTAAAACATTAGATTTCACGTGTAAATGCAAAAAAGATATATGTAGTTCCAATAATAGTGAATTCTCACGAGTCAGATCCTTATTAATGCTAAAGCAAAATTTATGTAGTACCAAAAGTTCTGAATTCTCACATGAGTCATGATCCACATTTAATACGTAAGGTACTAGTCACACTCAAAACTACTTTTGTTGTCTATCAATTTTAACTCTTTTTTTTTTAAATATATTATCACGATTTTCATAATCTTAGCATAATTAAATACCTTATAATAAATTTAGGGTAAATTGTATGGTAACGAATTAGACTTATGATAATGTTAACTTTTACTTTTACTTTAGTCATTTTTTCTGTATTAACATAATAAATTCCTTTTTAACTTTTAACTTACTGAGTTTTTTTTTTTTCTTTTGTAAATAATTGGATTTTGATTACTACCATATAATTATACCACTATAATCTTAGTTAAATTTTGTCTAACCATTGAACATAATGTGTGAAAGAGGAAATGAAAGGTTAAAGGAAGAATTTTCAAAAGATTATGAGTTGAACCTCATGAAGTCAAAGAGAAAAACTGGTGAAAAGGTTGGGTATCATACTATGTAGCACAGACACTGACACGGACATTAATACGACACAAACACAAATACAACACGGACACAGATATGGAGATACGTAAAATCTCTAAAATGTAGGACACGGGGACACGAATTTATATATTATATAATTATAAATTATATAAATTGACAATAAATATTTATGTGCACAAGTATGTTTCAAATTATTTTTTGGAGCAGAAAGATGTTTTTCATGACTAGTTCACAAGGATTTGTTTCTTATTTTTATAATCATAATAACAATTTATACAATAAAATTTGAAATTTGAGAAAATTATTGTATTTTTTTTTTTGAAAATTGTGTTAGATTCGTACTAGAATTGTCAGAAATCTAAAAAAATACTTTTTGAATTGGACACTTCACGGATACGTGTCCTACAGGTGTCATACGAGTGTTGGTGTCTGATACGAGTATCAGACATCGACACGCCATTCAAGAGGAGTGTCCGAGCTTCATAGGTGCCATATCATTTGCATTGAGCAATAATTAGGCAGAAGGCTATTCATGGTGATTTCATCAACATGGATTGATTTATGTTAAGTGTAAGATGGACCGAGAACTATTTCTGATTATTGCATCGTCCAATGTGCAATATCGTGTTGGGCACTGCTTTTACTGACGTGACAACCTAAGCTTATTTCTTCCTTTTCCTTAGAGTGAAGAGGAGTTTTTTTGGTTTTGGAAGAGAAAAAAAGACACATTTTGGATTAACAAATTTTGATTAAACCAAAACAACTCATTCAACCATCCAAAACCAAAGTACGTATAAATTGAAGATAGAGTTTGGCCTAAGACAATAAATGGAACTGAAATAAAATAAAAAATAAAAAAAATAAAAATAAATTCTCTGTTCATTGTTGCGAGATCAAGAGAAGAGAAAGATGGAAGCTACATGGGAGGAGAACATGCCGCAAAGAGGAGGGAGGAGTCGGCAAAGTGGAGGGAGGGACCAATAGAGCGGAGGGAGGGACCAAGGAAGGTGGCGGCGGAGAGAGGAAGCGACGAAGGAGGGAGTTGTGCAGAGAGAAAAAAATTAGGTTTTGAATTTGGAGAGTTTTTTATTTTTATTTTGAGAAAAACTGACCAAGGGAGACAAAGTTGACATTTATTAATAATTTTGCTTTGACTCAGACTGATGTAAAACAACGTTAAAGCTTGACACATAACTTGCGTCGGCTAGACCGATGCATGCCCAACAACGACTATAGTGTCCGTTAGGCCGACACATATCTCTACTTTTATTTAATTTATGAACTAAAATTACATGTAAATATAATTTATTAACAAGAATTTCCAAAATAATTAATTTATTTCTCTTTGCATCGACCAAACTAATGCACAACAGACACAATTTTGCGTGAGTCAAGCCAACATAAAATGAACGCAGTTTGTGTGGGTCAAGCCGACGCAAAAGTTATGACAAAAAACTTTGCATTGGCTAGATCGACAATTTTTTTTTTCTCTTCCACTTTCTCTTAGTGTCTACCATGCGTCAGATACCCACACAACATTTCTTTTACGTTCGCCTATCGTGAGTTTGACCAACGCAATTTGTGCCTTCCTCTTAATCGACAAAACTCTTACGTAACTAATCTTTCGTTTTCTTAGATTTAGCTACTCAGTTTACTTACTTCCTCTAATGCATGTTGTCTCTTTAAAATCACTTCATCGATCTTATATTTTCTAAGGAATTATATACTAATGTAGCATCTCATATATTACATCAATTTTAATAAAAAACAACCCAAAATATAGGAGATTTTTTTAGGAATGCTCACTTGTGCCATTTCTTCTTTACATTAACATTAGTGCATGTTTTTATCCTTGTCTTTTCACCCTCTCACCTTTGTTTTCCACCTCATTTCTCCTCCTTTCACCATGTTCCTTCCTTTATGCTCAGGCTACCATCCCCAAACATAAGTGTCACCACTATACGAAGTGTTCGTCATGTGAAGGCCGATATCACCACCATATATAATTTTTAGAAATGCAACAATCTTATATTTTCTAAGGAGTTATACACTAATTTGAATAGGAAAATGACATATTTGAGACTTTATACATCATCTACACCCAAGTCTTCATTTTAGCTATACAAAATATTTCATTCCATTTCTAAAAATAATTCTATTGATGTATCAATTTCTTTAACAACTACTATCTCCATAATGTATCAATTTCTTTAACAACATCCAAATACTATATTAGTTCTAGCAGTGCTATATGTGTCTATTTTAGAATACCAATCTTACTATAATCTATATATATTATATGAACACCAATTTATCAAAATACGAGTACATTTCTTTTGTGATAATTACATTTATTTACAACTGTATTTTTTTCTCCCTTTCATATTCTGTAGTCAGTTTTGTGTATTTCCATTATTATCCTTTGGATCCATAGTCATAAATGCAGTGTACGAACGTTTGTCATCTACTATTTTTCCCTCGATGAATTCTTTATAAAATCTCAACCAATACGAGAGCAGTTTGAGGAAAATACGTGTAAAAAATTAGAGGTAATTCAGCACTGAGTTGAAGGACTTCACATTTACCTATAAATACCTTCCTCTAGAGAAGCCACAAGGCACAAGCATTAAGCTGCAAAACCAAAGAAGAGTGTGCTGTGTTTGAGAAGCTAGCAAAAATGTTTGGGATCTTGAACAGGGGTCACAAGATAAAGGGCACGGTGGTGTTGATGACCAAGAATGTGTTTGACTTCAATGAATTTGTGTCAACCACTAGGGGTGGAATAGTTGGTGCTGCAGGTGGTCTTTTCGGTGCTGCCACTGACATAGTTGGAGGCATAGTTGACGGTGCCACTGCCATCTTCAGCCGTAACATTGCCATTCAGTTGATCAGTGCAACCAAAACTGATGGTTTGTTTCTCTATCTTCTTCTTCTTTCAACATCTCAACAACACCTGCAAAAAACTTAACCTAACTCTGCTCCAAGATCAAATATTTCTTTAAATGAAAAATAAATACCCTATAGTACAGTTTTTGAAGAAGTTAAATCATACAACTTCTACATCATTAAATACATACACGTTGCTTTTGTTTTTATTTTAGAAGCAGTTTTGCATTATCTTTTATAATAATTAGTTTGAAAAAAATGTTCATTTTTTTTATAAGCAAAAAGAATGATACTCCAACTTTGTAATTATGGCCATTTATAATGAAATGAAAAATATAAATATATTTTATATAGATAACTATTAGATTCTTCTTATGAATACGTATACACAAATTCATGCAAATAATAAGAGGTATATCTTTTATCATAGTTTCTCATGAGATTACACTTTTAACAATAATTATGTTTAATATACACTATACAAAATATTCTCATTTAATATATACTCGAAGTAACTTTGTTTTTTTTTACTCACTGGAAGTAACTTTCATTAGTGTATTTGTCTTTCTAAAAATATAAAGATTCATAGTAGACGTTCGCAGTATTTTGTGATATAGATTACGGTGAAAAAAGAGAAAAAAAATATAATAATGAAAACAGATAGAAATAGCAAAGAGATACAATAAAATACGGAAAAAAGAATGAATATATATATATATTTTGTATAAATAAATGTTATAGTATAGGTATTAAAAGTAAATTTATGTTAATTATATGTTATATTACAACAGTAAATAATTTAACAGCACAAAAATATTTAATATATATTTCCAGTTTATATTAATATTAATATTATTATAAATATTAGTGTAGAGTAGGAGCATGGTGTAATTATGCTTAATTATTATGTTTAAAATATGAATCCAATCTGAAAAAAAATATCATTTAAATGATTCAGTTTTTATTGGAGCATCCTTAAATAATTAGATCATATTCAAAATATATTATATATCATTGATGTATTTTATTATTAAGACAAATCAAACTTTCTTTTATGTATAATTATATATACAGATATTGTAAAAATATATAGAATAGTGTAAGAATAAGATCAAAATCAATATATGCAATTTTGGCTTTTAACTTAAAAAAGAATTATGTATTGCACACCAATTTTAGCTATGCACAACTAAGAAATTGGAATAATCATTGTTGATATAAATGCTACGAATTATGGGTTCTAACATAACCACTAAACTATTGCAAAATGCATCACTTACACATGCAGAATCTGTATACTTTTTTCAGGGCTTGGAAATGGAAAAGTTGGAAAGCAAACCTTTTTGGAGAAACATCTTCCTTCGTTACCAAACTTGGGAGATAGACAAGATGCATTCAATGTTTATTTTGAATGGGATGAGAATTTTGGAATTCCAGAAGCATTTTACATCAAAAACTTTATGCAATCTGAGTTTTTTCTTGTGAGTCTCACTCTTGAAGACATTCCCAATCATGGAACCATTCACTTTGTTTGCAATTCATGGGTCTACAACGCTAAGTCTTACAAAAGGGATCGCATTTTCTTTGCTAATAAGGTAAGTAACTTTCTACCTACCAAAGCAAGCAACTTATGAAATTCAAAATTTTCCCTTAACTTTCATATAATTTAGCTAGCTCATTTTCTTCCCACTGTGTAAATGAAAAACATGGTTAAATGTGTTGCAGACATATCTTCCAAATGAAACTCCAGCTTCACTGGTAAAGTACAGAAAAGAAGAGTTGGAAAATCTTAGAGGAGATGGAACAGGCGAGCGCAAGGAATATGACAGGATCTATGATTATGCTGTTTATAATGATTTGGGCAACCCAGACAAGAACAAGAATTTAGCTCGTACTACTCTTGGAGGGTCTAGTGACTTTCCCTACCCTCGCAGGGGAAGAACTGGTAGAAAATCAACAAGGAAAGGTTAGAATTATGTTTTCTATTTTCAACAATCAATTCCAACACATACAATGTTAAGCTTAATCCAAATGTTTCATATGTTTTTGGTAACATATGTAGAGATGTTATGCATTATGACATAGAAATTCATTTTGTTTTTGAAGACTGTGGTGAGTTCTCACTGCTGTTATTAATTTCAATTTTGTTTAACTTCTAATAGACCCTAAGTGTGAGATACCAACCAGTGACACCTACATTCCAAGAGATGAAAACTTTGGTCATTTGAAGTCAGGAGACTTTCTTACCTATGCAATAAAGTCCTTAACTCAAAATGTGTTACCTACATTTCAAAAGGCATTTGGTTTCAACAATGAGTTTGATACCTTTGAAGACGTGCGTGGACTCTTTGAAGGTGGACTTTATCTCCCTACAGATGTAATCAGCAAAATTAGCCCCATACCAGTGCTTAAGGAAATCCTCCGCACTGATGGTGAGCAAGTCCTCAAGTTTCCACCACCTCACGTCATCAGAGGTATTGTGTATATGCTTGTTATTATATTACATATCTTAAGTAAAATAAACACTGAGTGCATGCTAATTAATACTTGACTTTGTTTCTGTCATGTTTAACGTTTCTATGTTTTCCAAATGATTTGGAGCAGTTACTAAGTCTGCATGGATGACTGATGAAGAATTTGGAAGAGAGATGCTTGCTGGTGTTAATCCTTGCCTAATTCAACGCCTTCAAGTAAGCAGTGCTTTTATTGTTGGTTCAGCAAGAAGAAATTTGGTTTCTATGTTGGATTATATTCATTGCATCATTGTTAATGCCGTTTAACGAATGGTAGGAGTTCCCTCCAAAAAGCAAGCTAGATGTTACGGTGTATGGTGATCAAACTAGTACAATGACCAAAGAACACTTGGAGATCAACCTTGGTGGACTCACTGTGGAAGAGGTGAGTGATACAAATATCATAACAAAGTGACACATCAATACCAAATTAATCATGACACTAAATGATCATGTCATGATTATATTTTTGTGCAACAGGCACTGCATGGTAACAGATTGTTCATATTAGATCATCATGATGCATTCATACCATATTTGGAAAGGATCAATGACCTTCCCACTGCAAAGTGTTATGCCACAAGAACTATCCTTTTCTTGAAAGATGACAACACATTGAAGCCACTAGCCATTGAATTAAGTTTGCCAAATCCTGGGGGAAAGGGTGCCAATAGTAGAGTAATCTTGCCTGCAGATGAAGGTGCTGAAAGCACAATTTGGCTACTTGCAAAGGCTTATGTTGTTGTAAATGACTCCTGCTACCATCAACTCATGAGCCATTGGTATTAAAAAATTTGCCTCTGTCATCACACAAAAACTTATCTATTTTGAATTTGAGAAGTGATTTTTTATTTGTTCGTGATCTCAGGTTGAATACTCATGCCGTAATGGAACCGTTTGTGATAGCAACAAACAGACATTTGAGTGTGCTCCACCCTATTTATAAACTTCTGTTGCCTCATTATCGTGACACTATGAATATCAATGCACTTGCACGACAGTCGCTTATCAATGCAGGTGGTGTCATTGAGCGATCATTTTTGCCTGGCGAATTCGCTGTAGAGATGTCCTCAGCAGTTTACAAGAGTTGGGTTTTCACTGATCAAGCCCTTCCAGCAGATCTTATCAAGAGGTAATGTTTATACACATAGATTGCTATACAATTTTCAAGTTAAAAGTTTCATTTTTGATACCAAAGTCCTTTGTATTATTCACCCTTGATTCAGAGGAATGGCAGTTGAGGATCCATCCTCTCCATATGGCCTTCGCCTTATGGTAGAGGACTACCCTTATGCTGTTGATGGACTAGAAATATGGGATACTATCCAGACCTGGGTTAAAGACTATGTCTCCTTGTACTATCCCACAAATGATGCAGTTAAGAAAGACACTGAACTCCAAGCTTGGTGGAAAGAAGCTGTTGAGAAAGGTCACGGTGACTTGAAAGATAAGCCATGGTGGCCAAAGTTGAACACTCCTCAAGATCTGATTCACACTTGCTCCATTATTATATGGATTGCTTCAGCTCTTCATGCAGCTGTGAATTTTGGACAATATCCTTACGGTGGTTTCATCTTAAATCGTCCAACTATAACCAGAAGATTGCTGCCTGAACCAGGAACCAAAGAATATGGTGAGCTCACCAGCAATTATCAAAAGGCTTATTTGAGAACAATTACAGGGAAGGTTGAGGCCATTGTGGACCTTTCAGTGATAGAGATATTGTCAAGACATGCTTCTGATGAGGTCTATCTTGGACAGAGGGACAATCCAAATTGGACTAATAACATAAAAGCACTTCAAGCATTTAAGAGGTTTGGACAAAAGCTGAAGGAAATTGAAGAAAAAATCATGGGGAGGAACAAAGATTCAAGTCTTAGAAACCGTAATGGACCAGTTAAGATGCCCTACACTGTGCTTCTTCCTACCTGTGAAGATGAAGGCCTCACTTTTAGAGGAATTCCCAACAGCATCTCAATCTAATGAGTTTCTCTACGTGTTGTTCTCTTTGCAATCCTACCTTTTTAATCACAAATAAATATGCAGGCTTATCCACCTATGCATAACTGTCTTCTATATCTATGCTTAAGTGTTGTATGTGGATTTTATCTAGTTTTCGTATTTAGTACTATGTTATCATTTAGTTACTATCATGTTGTGAAGTTTGATATCCGACCTATGAATATCAAATATAACATAACTGGGGTTTTCAAGTGGAGCTGTTACATATTATGACTTTGAATTGGTACCTAAATGAGTCCCATAAAACTTTTCTATCCTACCATTACAAATAAGATTAGTGTTTTTTCATTACTGCATGAACAGTCATGCAGGAGTACAGATAAATATGTTTTGAAAAATTGAATTGCTCATATCAAATACAATTTTACCTGTGCTCAGATTACTGTTATTTTAGAGTTGATCTTACGTTTGGAAAATGATACTTTTTTTTTTTATGTTTTAACGATCTACACATTGGCTAATTAATTGGTGTGTTTTTGCACCAAACATGTTCATCTTAATCTTTGAGTTTATCATTGGATTGATCATATCATGTGGTGAAACTATCTTAATGTCGATCTTTGGAGTTAACGAAAAAGATCTCATATATTTCTCATAAAGACGGGTGTTAATTATGAAGATTGATTATATATGCGGAATTGTAATTAATTTGAGAATATAGTTCAAAACAAGACTAAATACAAGGAGAAGGGATGAAGACTTTTTCAACTCATATTTTACCCTATATTCAATATATTTTGATATTCTTACTGACTTGAGCGAGCATCATAATATTTTCTACAAGTAGTTATAACTCAGAGTTTAATTGACTTCAGCTACTGGTTGAGAGATATCCCTTTTCACTATAACAATTAGTATATATATTTTATTAAATTAGAAACACCTCATTATTATTATTATTATTATACTTTTAAAATTAATACTTATTATTATTCCTTTAAAATTAATATTTATTATTATTTAAAAATTAATACTTATTATTATTATTACTTTAAAATTAATATTTTATTATTAATATTGTTATTGTTATTTTTCCTTTAAGTCTTAAAAAAATATTTATAAATAATATAATTATAATACATTGTGTCTAAAAAATATTACCATATAAATATTTAGATATTGCATTTTGAATTGAAAGTGATGAGATAATACATTGATTCACGATTCACGATTTATTGGTACTGAAAACTCAACATTTACTTAGAACTGAAAGGAGTGTACCAATATGAAAGGAGTGTACCAATACATAAGAGACTCACATTAAAGAAATATTGTTAGAAATTCATAAGTTTTAATCACACATTTAATAGAATAAAAAAATTGAACAACATATAAAGAAAGAGATTGACAAATATATTGTTTTTAAAAAATTTATTAATCCTAAACCCTAAACATCTTATTGAGTTGACATCCTTGGTTTAGCATGTCTCTTTCGTGTGTATTCCTCTAAAAAATTTAATAATTATAAGATAATTTTTTCTATTCATATAATTTTGTTTTACAAAAATAACTATTTTACATCAATCTTAAATAACTCCATCTTCTCAAAATAGTTTCTTTTCAAAGTAGCGTGTGCCTTCTCAAATAAACTTCCAAATATACTTTATTAATTTAAATGTCTCCATTTTTTACTTTTCCCTTTGTTATTCTAAAATCATCTGCAAACACAAAAGTGGAGTCAAACCAAATCATCTGTTTAAAACCAAAACTGTAACTATATATTATTTTTAGTGAATATAAATTGTAAATTGGTATGAAGAAGCTAAATAGGATATGGACTTAAGACACCATTTTCAACCAAAAAATTTTAAATAATGTTATTTACTTACTCATTTATGCCCTATGACAGTTTGATCTGATTTCAAGTCTTAACCAGACAAGAAACAATGACGACAAGACACAAAGAGCTTTAAGAAAAGAGGAAGTGGGACATGGTAGTGATTTGGAGGGATAAGGTTGGTGCTGTAAAACAGACACATGTTCTGTTTAACAAAAAAAATATTATAGCTTAGAAGATATGGGTGATGATAGAGTAGTTGGATGAGTGTGTGTGCGACACACTGCATGTGACACGGTCCCACACTTTATCTTCTGATTTGATTTCTGCAGTTAAAGCTGTGTGCAGCGAATCGACTTCATCATCTTTTGTCGTTATTCGTTTCCATTTTCACACGCGCATAATGCATTTCAAAGCTCCATTGGATAATTCTAGAGGAATTTCCCCACAATTTCTTTTCCATCAATGTGTAAGTAATGCTATATTTACTTTAACTGGCTTAAATTAACTAAAAATCAATTTTTTAAAAATAAAAAATAATTAGTTGCTATATTAAATAAATTAAATACTATTTTAAAAATTAAAAAAATTATTGGTATCTAAATTAATTTTTATTATTGATAAATAATTTATAAATTTAGATTTTAAAGTTGGTAGTTGTGTTACGAAAGAGTGGACTTTAAGCCTAACTCAACCCCATAAAACCGGCTCATAGGATTGAGGTTTGCACCCACTTATATACTATGAAAGTTCTCATCTCTAGTCGATGTGAGATCTCCAACAAGTTATTCTAATATACATAATAATTTCACATCATTAAAGAGTCAAGAGATCAAAATCATTTTATATATACTTCATCACTTAATCCATTGAGACACTGTTCTTAACGGACAATACTAGATCAGAATGATTGTTGATTAAATACTAATTTAAAAACTATTTATCAGTAATATAAATTAATTTAGATACTAATATTTTTTTAATTTCTAAAATAATATATAATTTAACTAATAACTAATATAATAATTATAAAATGTTTTTATTATATTTATCTTACATTAGATATGACTGATATTTACTAGACTTTAGAATAATTTGATATAAAATAAAATTTGAGTCTAATTTAGCTTTATAAATTTGATATTTAAGTTGAAATTTATACACATATTTATGTACTACAAAAATATCTTTATCTACAATGAAATCTCCAACAATTTATTGTTAAAAAAATATTAGTTTTATTTTCATAACTTTTAAAAGATAAAATTTTCATTTCTATTGGTGTAAAGTTATATAAAATGATTATTTGTATTAAAAAAATAGTTGGTTCTGTCACTGTCAGGTTTGAAACAAAGGAATCCCATCGTTGGAAGTAGAGAAACCTCGAGTTCCTCATGGGCAATATAATATTATATTTTAATTAGCAAAGAAAAAAAAAATAATAATCTACATCGTGATCTTAGGTTTGGTTGTTAAAGAATCAAATCATGTTCAAACAAAGCATGCTTCTCGAGTGAGAAAGATAATCATATTTTATTACGAAAACAGGGATGGTTTACGTCAACTTATTCTTTTTTTTATCATTTGATGATTGTCAAATAGGAATTTTTACTACATTTTAAACTCAAAATCATTTTTTTAAAACGATCACGTATTCAAAATACAATTTACTTATTTAAAAAAGTAAAAAAAAAAACTTATTTTTAAGAAAAGTATATTAAATGAACACATAAAAAATTGAAAGACATCTCATCCAATAATTTATCCATTTTCAGTTGGCTGATATTTAAAAAAAATTAAGTATATAAAATACGATATTTATGTATTTAAATATAAAAAAGAAGAAGTTTTGAATGATTATCATATAAGAAATTATTAACTATAATGGAAAAAAAATCTGTTTAGAACCTTCTTCTGTTGTAATGGAGTTGCATTCAAATTTATTGTAATAAGATTTTCAGAAAGATAACTTATTATTATTCTATAAGGATAAAATCCCAAAATTTCATATTTTTTTAGTAGCGACTCTATTTTTTTTTATAAATATTGGGTAACCTAAAGGATAATGAAAGTCTAATTTCATGATCTTTAGAATTTTCAAATAGTAATTGAAGCATTATTTTACAGTATTTAAACACAATAGAGTTAAATAGTAGGGATAACTTAAATTTTAAATTCAAGTTTTGAAAACTCTGTTACTATTCTCATAATATCAATCGGGAATATGTTTCCATAAATTCAGTACATATATTTTTTATTATCATATTAAAAATTAAAAGTGGTACTTACTTTTTAGTTGTAAGGTTTAACAAGAATAATCAGCTATTTTTTTTTTATAAAAGTAATTCTATAGTGAAAGGGAAAGTGAAAGTGAAAAAGAAAAAGAAAAGAAAATAATGAGACATATATATTATCTAATTTTTTTTGGTGAGTAAGTATTATCATATATAAAATTGTATTTGTTTGTTTTTGAAAAAATATGGGCAGTAACAGTGACACATTGAAGATTGTCTATACCCACATTTTCAATTTTGTCGACCATTTCCCCATACATACACTCCTCTTATTTAATTTCCTATTTATTGGGATTATTAATTATTAATTTGGTCTTTTAACAGAGAATAAGACAATTTAAATGATGTTTTGGATGAATTGAAATATATTTTGTTTGTTGAATGTGTGATTTTTTTTCTTAAAATTGTAAAATGGTGTTATTAAACATGATGATAATGTTCAAGTGAGAATAAGATAGATTAAAATAACTTGTTATCCTTTATAAATGATGTTACTCAAGCAACTATGTCGCCGTTCAAGCAAGATCCATGATAATGGTGCATGAGTTTTTAAATATTATAAACCATACATTCATATCACAATGTTTAAGTGGTATCATGAAAACTCAAATGTTAGTGAAACAATGTGTTTTATGTTATGAACCTTATTAGAAGAGGTCCAATACATATATTATTCAAGCACTGTGAGAATGTACAAGCGATAAACTCTCAAGTGAAGAGAATGTAGTTTGAGTGAATGTCCTTTAGTTTGAGTGAATAAAAGTCTTAACTAAAATTACTATCTAGAGGTATCTCTCCTAAGTAATATGAAACTACTTAAACGAAAAAAGTTTTCTTAATGAATAATATGAATCATTGGTGATATATATATATATATATATATATATATATATATATATTAGTATAATATGTGTTCTTCACAAGTGTATTGTCCTTTATGAATGTGTGGTAAAGGACTTCTAGAATGGTATCAGACTTTAGTGGTCCAGGTGTTAAACATTATAAAAAAAAATATATTATATTTCACTAATAATTTGATTAGGTAGATTAAAACATAAAGTTATAAAAATATAAAAGAAGTTTGTGCATTAACCATTAGACTGAAATACAAAAATATACATATAAAATGGATATGTAATAGAATATTCATTTATAAATTTGTAATATTTACATTAGATTAATAGGTGCATGAGCTACCTAATATAAGAAAATAATTTTAATTTTTATCGATGGAATTTTCTATTGATGAAGTGTTAGTTTTTGATAAATGTTTAGTAAAGTATTTCAGAAAATGTTGAATGATATATTACACTATTCATTAAAAATCAGAATTCCTACATCTTGTGACAATGACTCAATTAGGTTTATTGAAAATGTGGTCACGGATTCCAACATTTTGATTACAATGTTCCAATTATAATTTTATATATATATATATATATATATATATATATATATATATATATATATATATATATATATATATATATAAACATAATAAATAAAATTAACATATATATATATAAAATATATTATATATATATATATAAATTTATA
>Ga0123342_1006179_pt1 | contig 16781 bp, 12 predicted proteins | sample Turbeawhitnodule_FD_89960 | JGI IMG/M metagenome (GOLD analysis project Ga0123342, IMG submission 89960) | Root nodule microbial communities of legume samples collected from Mexico - Turtle bean Mexico white nodule | ecosystem: Host-associated > Plants > Roots > Nodule | place: Mexico: Nepantla... | reverse complement strand
TCAAATGGTTGAGCTGTTAAAACCAAAACAACCGATTGATTCGAGGAAACAACCGATTGTTTGTTTTGGTACCATAACAGAAAAATGGTTTTTGTTTTTGACTGAGCTTTAAATGTTTTAACTAATTACGCTCTTGTCTTTAATGCTTTGATCAATCTTTTAAATGCAATAAATAAGTTTGTTAAGATTTGATAACAAACAAAATCTTTGAATATATTCAGAAAAACATATTTGAGAAATAACAATTAACACAAGGTTTTGAGTTTTTCAAAGAGTTGAGATTGCTTAGAGATTGAGATTGATCAAAGTGTGTGAGATAGGATTTCTGCTTGTATTGATTTCAGATTTGCTTTTGTAACAAGTGTAATCCTTGTATTTGTTGAACAAGAATCTTTGTGTGTTTCCTGAGAAGTGTTGTGTGTTCTTGAGGGGATAAAGATTAACATTCTTAGTGTTGGTGTGTTGGCCAAGAGAAGTGTGTGTCTCGAGGGGATCAATGTCACTTTCTTGGTTGTGTTGTAAGTGATCTAGGTTTGATTGCTTAGTGGTGTTCCTCAGTGGTTTCTGAGAAGACTGAATGTAGCTCTGGGTTTAGAGTAAACCAGTATAAACATCTGTGTGCATTCTCTCTATCCTTAAACTCTTTAAATTCAGTTTTAATATTTGTAAACTGGTATAAACAACCGATTGTTTCTGCGAAACAACCGATTATTTTTCTGTTGCAGTTGCTTTTCGCTTTGTGATTTGGCAAACTGAATTTCTTTATCAGTTGATTCTCGAAGAAATTTCATTCTTGACTTAAAAGTTTTCGAAAACCCTCTTTAAACAATTCACCCCCTCTAGTTTAAAGCCATATATTCTAACATATACTTCTAGAAAGTCCATGTAATCAAGCAATTTCCTTAAAGAAGAGATTGACAATATTACAAGTATTATCTACTTTGTGGCATGGAATGAAATTGGGAAAAATGATGCACCACCACAAAGATAAAATCCATACCCTTAGATATCTTGGGAAGCCCTAAAATAAAATCCATTGAAATATCTACCCAAGGCATGCCAAGGATGGGCATAAAGGTATATAGACCATGGGGTTGAACCCTATACTTAGCTTTGCTACATGCTATGCATTTATCACAAAAATTGTGTACAAATTTTTGCATGTTGGGCCAAAAGAATTGTTCATACAAGGTATCTAAGGTTTTTGCTACCCCAAACTATCCCTTCAATCCACCCTCATGTGTTTCCTTAACAAGAGATTGTCTCAAAGACCCTTGGGGCACACAAAGTATTTTTCCTTTAAAAGGAACACCTTCATGGATGAAAAAGTCTTTGTAAGCTCCTTTTGAGCACTCTTGCAAAATGTGAGAAAAATCAAGGTAATCTTTGTAAATTTCCTTGATGTGATCAAAACCCAGATATTGAGTGTTTAAGAAATTGAGCAAGGTATCTCGTCTAGAAAAAGCATCTGCAACCACATTTGACTTGCCTTGCTTATATTTTATCACATAAGGAAATTGCCCAATAAACTCTACCCACCCAGCATGTCTCTTATTAAGTTTACTTTGGCTTTTTAAATATTTTATAGATTCATGATCATTGTGTATCACAAACTCTTCGAGAAATAGATAGTGTTGCTAGTTTTGCAAAGCCCTAACAAGAGCATAAAGCTCTTTGTCATAAGTAGAGTAGTTGAGGTGTCTTCCTTTTAATTTCTCACTAAAATAAGCTATAGGGTGGTCCTTTTGAAGGAGGACAACCCTAATGCCTATATTAGAGGCATCACACTTTATCTCACAAATCTTCTATAGAAACTAGCTAACCCATGAAAACTTTTTACTTCACTAATATTTGTGGGTGTGGGCTAATTCCTAATTACGGCTACCTTTTGTTCATCTACAAGTACTCATTTAGAGCTTACTACAAACCCTAAGAATTCAACATGGTCTATGGAAAAGACACATTTTTCAGGATTAACATACAACAAATATTTTCTAAGGGTTTCTAGTACTTTCCTTACTTGCACTTTATGGTCTTTTATGTTCAAGTTGTATATGAGGATATCATCAAAGTAGACTACTACAAACTTTCCCATAAAAAGGTCTTAATACATGATTCATAAGTCGTATAAAGGTACTCAAAGCATTGTTTAAGCCAAAGGGTATGACTAACCACTCATACAATCCAAACTTGGTCTTGAAAGCGGTTTTCCATTCATCTCCAGGTTTAGTTCTAATTTGATTATACCTGCTTTTAAGATCAATTTTTGTAAATACTTTAAACCCATGCAACTCATCTAACAAGTCATCTAATCTAGGGATGAGATGTTTGTACTTAATGGTGATGTTGTTTATGGCGTGACAATCTGTACACATTCTCTAATTCACATCCTTTTTAGAGATAAGAATGACAGGTATAGCATAAGGACTCATGTTGTCTTGGACCCAACCCTTTTCTAATAAACCCTCGACTTGTTTTGGAATCTCCTTGGTCTCATTTGAATTGGTTCTATATGCAAGTCTATTTGGTAAAGAAGCTACAAGAATAAAATCAATTTGATGTTTAATAAAATCACATCACATAACACCTCATCTTAATATTTTCCAATGGAGAAGGCTATGTGATACAACCCAAGTAGCTATGAAGATGACCAAGGAAGCAAAAGACAAAGAACATGATGAAGAATCATCTCAACAAACAATTCATAACCCTACCAAGGATCACATGGACCTCACCAAAGGAGCTGAGCATAAACCATCACACCAACTATATTTCCTTTTGGTCTTCTTATAAGATACAAATATGTTGTAAATAATTTAGACTCTCTTTAGGGGTCCAAATAGCAAAGATAGGCTAGAATAAGGTGCCTTTAGCATAATAGAGGGTGTAGTTAACATTTTAGCTTGTTCCTAGTCCTTTAGGAAAGAATTTTGACCTATTTTCTAGAAGGACAAGCCTAGGGTGTGAGTTTGACTTAGTCAAACTCTAAGGCTGCCCATTTTTTCCCTTTTCCCATCCTACCCCTCTTGCTTGTTTTCCAAGGCTCCTTCATCTATAAATAAGAGGCCTACCCATTGTATTTTACAAGTTGAATTTGAATGAAGTAAAGAAACTCTGCACAAATTGTGTGAGCTCTTAGTGAGGCTTATGTTCTCTTAGGTTTGAGGTCTTATGTTAAGTGATTTGGGAAGTTCTCAAGTGGCGGCCAACACACTCATCTTGGAGCACATCACCCTCCAAGTGGCGTGACATTTCTCACCCACCATCATAAGCTTTCTCATTCCATTTCTCCATTTCATTTATGTTTTTGTCTCTTTGTTTCTCTTCTTTGTTGCTCTTGGGTTTCACTCATAATCATGAGTATGATGCATCATTTGGGAGGCCATGACCACCATTGATGTTACCTTGTGCCATTTTTTTCAATTCCGCAATTGCATCTCATTCTCAACATATCTTGTTTTTCATTTTTGCCTATGTGAAATGCACCTTCATACTTACTTAACCACTTGGTTAATTTCGTGTCTAATGGAAATCTTCCTTAGGTCCTCACCATTAATTGTTAAAAATCTCAATCTTAAGTAAAAGTGTCACCGTAAATGAAAACATCTAAAAATCAACTCACATCACTATGAGGACTTGTTTATTAACAATCAATTCTCCGTCTTCACTAAGCCATTGTAATTTGTAGGGCATTGTATGAGAGATGGTGGGTAATCAAAGTTTCTCCACCACTCTTATACTTGCCACATTTGTATAACTACCCCCATCAACAATCAAGGAACATAAATTGTCATTGATAAGGTAATGGGTGTGAAAAATATTTTCCTTTTGACTTTCATCAAAAGGTTTTCGAAGTTGCCCTAGCATGCGCCTTGCCACTAACAAATCACCTTCACATGGTAAGTCGTATTATTCCTCACTTGGGTATTTCGAAGAGGTATGAGAGCTAGACCTAGAGGATTGAGAACTATGATCACTCAGTATAACCCCTCTTTTACCATTATATTTCTTTTTATAGGACAATTGATAGCTATGTGCCCAAAACTTAGACATTTAAAACACTTTCTACTTGAGATTTTGGTGAGTGATTTAGAAGTAGAAGGTTTATCTTTAGAAACTATGATCACTCAGTATAACCCCTCTTTTACCATCATATTTCTTTTTATAGGACAATTGATAGCTATGTGCCCAAAACCTAGACATTTAAAACACTTTCTACTTGAGATTTTGGTGAGTGATTTAGAAGTAGAAGGTTTATCTTTAGAAACTCTATTTTGTGAGGTGGTTCCCTTTGAAAAATTGGAAGGAAAAGTTTTAGTTTGAATTTTTGATTTTTTCCTTCCAAGAAGATTTATAGAAGCCATCATTATGAGTATTTTTTAAAGAAGTTTTCTTTAAAACTTGTGATTCCACCTTGATGGCTAGGTGAACCAACTTTTCAAATGAAGCATACTCATATAATTCTACAATGTCTTGTATTTCTTGCCTTAAACCACTTACAAACCTAGTAATCTTTGACTATTCATTTTCAAGCATGTTAATTTTAGTCAAAGTGGTTTCTAAATCTTTAAAATACTCGTCTACACTATTAGATCCTTGATGAAGCCATTGAAGCTTTAACAAAACTTCCTTCCTGTAATGAGGAGGAACAAACCGCGCGTGCATACATAACTTTAAATCGTTCTAAGATACTACGACTGACTTCTAGTTTACCCAATATCCATTACAAGTTGATGCCACCATTGCATGGCATAATCCTCAAACAATAGGGAAGCTAACTTAACTCTTTGTCCTATATACATTAAAAATTCGATCTACTTTAGCTTCCCATCCTAGGTACAAATTTGGCTCACTATCCCCATTAAAACTAGGTAATTTAACACTAGGAATGGACGTCTTTGGTTCGTGATGATGATGGCGCTAGCTTCATAGTTTTGCACTCTCCATTCTTCTTCTTCCTCATCTTGACTTCCATAGTGCATGTTGTACCTTGTAGCTCTTCTAGGCTCCCACCTCCTTTCCTAGTTTTGCCTTTCTTGTGTGTCTTCAAGCCTTTGCATCCTTTCCATCAATTGCCCTATGTCCTCTTCTTTTGAACCAAGCCCCTCTTGATCTCTTTAAGCTCCTCCGTAAGGTGTAGTCTTTGAGGAGAAGGTGGTTTGGAAGATTCTCCCGATGACAAATTAGCCATAATTGTGCATAAACAAAATCAAACAATTAGTTTCAAAACACAATTAAGTCACTCTCTCACGTGTATCACTTGGCTTGTTTGAGAAAAGGATGAAAAAGAGTTAAGTTCACTCAAAAGAAAGGTTCCAAATTTCCAAGAGTTCACACTTGCAAGAAAACTTCAAGTGAAATAGGTAAAAACTTTTAACACTCACTAAAAAAAGAAGACTCCACAAAACTTAATAAAATTTTGAAGACAATAAAGTAAAGGTTAAAGAAAGAAATCTAAACCAAGTTTAATCAATATGAAGACAAAACTTTAAACAAGACAAAAAAAAACACGTTTGAAGAGTCACAAAAACTTACTAAGACTTTGATCTGAGTTGATTTTAGATTGCTTCATTTTAGATGTGACACTTTACTTAGATTGAGAATTTTTTAGCAATTATGAGGTGAGAACCTAAAGAAGATCCCCACTGGACACGAACTTAACCAAGTGGTTAAGTAAGTGTGAATGTTCACTTCTAAAGGGCAAAGGAAAAATACAAGAATTTGGTGATTGACGATGAAGGGTGAAATGTAAAAGAGCATGGGAGGAAAAACAAGAACATAATGAAAACCAAATTGACTAAGGATGAAAACAAGAACATAAGAACACAAAGATTAATGGAATAATGGAAAGAATGGAAGAGATGAAGGAAATGAAAAGCTTATGTGATAGAAGTAGGGATGGCAAAGTGGGGCGGGCCATGCGGGTCGGTCCGCTGGTAAAAATCGCGGGGCGGACTGACCTTTTCAACCCGCTAACCCGCATTAGCTCGCCCCGCATTAGCCCGCAACCCGCGCGGGCCAACAGCGGGGCGGGACGGGCTGGCCCGCTAACCCGCAAGAAAAAAAAATTGACACTTAGCAGTGGCAAGACAACGCAATTAAGTTTTCACAAAATTTCAAAGAAAGAAACACTACACAATCGCGTCGATAATTTTTATGTTTAATGTTTTTGAATTAATGTTTATGTTTATGTTTAATGTTTTGGAATTAGGTATTTTTAATGTTTTGGAAGTGGAAGAATAGTGATATTTGATATTTATCTTAAATGTTTAATGTTTTGATGTTTGCCTATGTTTGAAAAGGAAGAAAAAGAATTTAGGTTTGATAGTAACAAATATATAGATTTAATTTGACAATTTTTTAAGAACAAAATATAAAAAATATATATTTTATTTTATTTTATTCTAAAAAAAAGAATGCGGGCTGGCACGCAAACCCGCGGGCCAGCTCTTATGCGGGGCAGATTGAGAATTCTAGCCCGCAATAATTTTGCAGGGCGGGCCAACCCGACCCGCATTTTTGCGGGCCAAGCGCGGGGCGGGCTGGCCCGCTTTGCCACCCCTAAATAGAACAGAGGTGAATCACGCCACTTGGAATGTGGTTTTCCTCCAAGATAAGTATTTATGGTCGCCACTAGAGAGCTCTCAAACACTCAAGATGAGACCTAAATGCTAAGAGGACATAAGCCTCACTAACACCTCACACAATTTGTGCAGAGTAACTTTTTTCTTCAAATTCAACATCTAAAATACAATGGGTAGGCCTCCAATTTATAGGTGAAGGAGCCTTGGAAAACAAGTAAGAGGGGTAGGATGAGAAAAGGGAAAAAATGGGCAACCTTAAATAACCTTACGCGAGGAATCGACTTGATTTGGCTAAAATAGGAACATGAATCTTGAATAAAACATTGCATTTATAAATAATAATAATAAACAAGATTATTCCAATTCCAACATCTATGTGCAATATTGTCACCTCTTGTGATTATCGAACACTTTCCCTCTCAATCTAAGTATTTAATATTATTATTATTATTATTGTTATTATTATTTTTATTTTTATTTATTGTTAGGATTGTGATACGCCAAGATGTGCGATACATTGAGTGAGTATATCGACTCTCAATCTTGTGACACTAAAGAAAGATTAAATATTTTAGTATAAAATAAAATATTAAAAAATTTAAATTACGTTAAAAATAAGTCTAAAGATAGCATAAAGAAAATGATTAAAAATTAACCAAGTTATTAAAATACATATTTACTACTTAAAGAGACAATATAATATCTTTCCTAGAAGGAAATAATATTGATAATCAAACCAATTATTTGACAACATATATCATTGTAATTCCTCTTCAAAGAAGAGAGTATGCTGCCTAGTTGCTTTTACTTTAGACGTGTATCCCTGGTTTCTGAGTTCCCTCTTAGCGCTCACTACTTTCAACTTACTTCACTCGAGTCTCGCGGTTTGAGAAAGAGAGAGAGAGAGAGAATTTCAGGCGTAACGCACACTCCTCTTTTTCACCTTAACTACCCAAGTTGAAACTCGGAACCTCCAACTTCGCCGCCGTGTAATGACGGTATTCTCCGCCAAGCAGGTGTTCCCACTGGACTACGAGGCCGAAGTGTCGCAGCGTCTCCTCCATGCCTCGCACTCTGGCGATCTCCCCCTCGCCTTTCACTACATCGCCGATCCCTCCGTCGACGTCAACTTCGCCGGCGCCGTCACGTTGAAGACCTCCGTCACCAACCTCCTCCTCCTCCCGGAATCCCCCAGCCAAGTGCGCCTCGACTTCCAGGAATTCGTCTCGGACGTCACGCCGCTCTTCCTCGCTGTCCACGCTGCCAAGGCCGACCTCGTCAGGAAGTTACTGGTAATGAACATTACGCTCATTCCGCGCGCTCTGAGATCCTGTTTTCTCATATGTCTTTCTGTTTCAACTGTTTTATCGATTTTCTTTTTCTGCTCTTGTCTGATTCCGAGTGCTTCTATTATTATTCTGTTCTTCGATTTTTTAAAGCTTTAGACACTCCTAATTTTTGAAGAAAAAAAGTGCAGATTCGTTAATTTTGAACTGTTGTCATTTTCTTCAATGTTTCGAATAATCGCTCGTTGTCCTAAATGTTTAGGACAAAAAGATTCAGTCTCGTTGGTTTTGAACTGTTTAATTTGAGTACAAAAGCTGCGAACGGCTGTTTTCATTCAACCGTTAATTTTAACTTAGAGATTGATTACTGAGAGTGACGTTGTTGTTGGGGATGTCTTATTGTTTCAACTTACACAAAATTGATTTTCGAGTTCAAAAATAAAAAACCAAACATCTTTCCCTATGTTATTCTAATTACTAACTACTTTTTTCGAAAAATAGGTAACTGGTCCTGACGCTGTTCATCTTTTGGTTTTTTAAAACGATAATGAATTTCATCTCGGGGGAGAAGAAAAAGTAGTATTAATAAAGTGACGTTGATTTTGAATTTTGAAACCCTTTCGCCCTTATGTTGACGAAATTTCGTGGTTGGTCCCCACTTCACTTTTCTCCGTCGTTGTCGCTGTATACACATCTATTTCTATCATTTTCCCCTTTTCATTCTTTCTAAATCTAGAGAGAGACAGGGAAATACCTGAGTTTCAAAACGATTAAGAGTTTTGGGGTTTCTGAAACGACAATGCAAATATGAATATAGCGATCCAAAGGAGGCTTTCGAAACATTTTAAGCTTGAGATGAAGTAACACGTTTCAATTTCATCCGGAGAAAAATATCTCACTCTGTCAATCATTTTTCCGTGGTTAAGAAAAATTTACTGTTACAAAATATTGATGATCCCCTACTTTTTTTATAAAATATTTTCCATCTAATTATGACGATATAACTTTTTTTTTTTATAAAATATTTTCCATCTAATTATGACGACATAGCAAATTGAGAGTGTTAGACGAGGACATATTTATTTTCAAATTTTTTTGGGTAGAAAACTTGTCTTGCACCCTTGTGTGAAATTGCAATTTACGTATGATACTTCCCTCCTTCTTGAAGCCCACAAATAGAAAATATTTTTTGTTGCCTTCCCTTTTTTTTCATTTGATTGATTTTGTTCACATTTATCTTCTTTTCCACTCTGAGTTGACAAGCTGTGTCGCATTATCTTTTGTTCTTCGTTTATGTTTCTGTGTAGATTTAATCTTTTGAGCTAATAATTCAAAATAGGATTAGTCAGTTACTACAAAAAGTGTATAGAAGACACTTGTAATGAACTTACAAAATTTAACGGCAGACGAGGATTGTATTAAGACAAGTGCAGTTGCAATACAATCAATATTCTGACTTGACGGAACAAAGAAGTCTAACAAAGGGAAAGAGAAGTTCTTAGAAAGAGAAGAGGGACAAGGAGTGGAAGATGCTGTCTACATTAACGATTTCCTTTTGATATGATTACTCTTCCTTAGCAAAATAGGCTGCATTCTTTACCTCATTTTCCTTATCATTCGGATCTAATGACATTTTTCCATCTTACTGAGTCACTAATTCTGAATTGCATGACATTACCTTCCCCATCAAGAGTGACCTTGTCCCCAAGGTCAAATGCAGGATAGACCTCCTAAAAAAAGATTCCTAAGTATGTTGATCAGAACCAGTCCATTGTATAAGGACTTGAACTTCCAAAGAGTCACAAAGTTCCACCTTACTTTCATCCAAGATGGAAAGAGGAGTGATCATTGAATGGTTGTTAGAATCCAACATGGAAAGGGAACATACTGAGGCAAAGAGAACCAATACACCTCTTTAAGAGTGAAACATGGAACATAGGATGAATGCATGCATCATTAGGTAACAAAAGCTTATAAGCAACAATGCCAATGTGCTGAACAATGCGAAAAGGACCAAAATAACACATCCCAAGTTCCCATTCTTCTTAAGATGAACAAAGTGCTGATAATATTGTTGTAACTTAACAAAAACCTAATCATTGACGCAATCCACTTTTGTGCAATTGCAATATGTAAGGTGCTTCATGTGTGCTTGGCCTGAGAAAGGTGGATGCTTAGTTAAGCTAGGATGGAATCATGACGAAGAAGATGTTCTGCTACATCCAAAGGAGTGTCGGTAGGTCATGAATATGAAATAATAGAGGGTGGATCATGAACATACACAATTTTGAAGGGAGTCATGTGTAAGAACTGAACCCAAAGCTTTGGAGAGTCTTGAACAAAACATTGAAGATACATCTCAAGACATCTATCAAGCACCTCAGATTCACCATCACTTTAGGGGTGATAAGTTGAATACATCTGCAAAGAAGTGCCCTGAGAACAAGTGCTGCCAAAAAGAGCTAGTAAAAACACGATCACGGTCACTTTAGGAATACCTTGCAACTTGACCATCGTATGCACAAAAGCTTCAAAACTATCATACTTCTATAATTAGCCTTCAATGGAGTAAAATGAGCAAACTTAGAAAGGCGCTCAACAACCGCCATAATATCAGAGAAGCGATGTGCAAGGGGAAGAACGATAAGGAAGTCCATTGCAACATCTTCTCAAATGGCAGTAGGAATAAGCAAAGAACTAAGCAGTTGAAACGTTTTAGCATGCTGACAAATGGATCAACTCTGAACAAAAGATTTAATATATCTTTTACTTGGGAAATAATGACATCAACAAATGAAGACCGAGGCATTGAGAAGGCCAGATAACAAGAGCGAGAAAGGGAATTCGCTACATGATTAGTCGTACCTAAATGATATTCAATGGTGCAACGATAATCTATTAGTTTTGGAAACTATGCTTGTTGGTTTGGGGTTTGCACAACTTGGTCAGTAAGGTGCTTAAGGCTTTGCTGATTTGATTGAATGATAAATGAGTGACCCAACAAGTAATGGCAAAACTTAGCCACAACCTCTACGATAGCATAAAGCTCACGAGCTTATGTAGATTGAGCTTGCATGTGTAGATAATTTTTGAGAGAAAAAAGCAATCGCATGACCAAATTGGCTGAGGATCGCTCTAATCCCCAACCCCAAACTGTATATTTCTATAATAAAAGGTTTCGTAAAATCTGGGAGGCAAGGACTGAAGCTTGAGTAATGGCTACTTTTAAGGCAACGAAAGCTTCAAAAGTTCAATGAAACACATCTTTTTGCAAAAGTTGCGTTAAGGGAGCAACCGTGGATGCATAATGACGAACAAACTATTCACAGTAGCCCGTAAGACCTAGAAACCCACATAATTGAGTGTGGAATACAGGAGAAACACAAGAAGGGAAGGTTGAATTGTGTTTCAAAATATATTTAAAACTTTTGCATAAAGTATTGTCTGATACAAGGTAGTCAGATGATGGTTTATATGATAGACGATCTGTTAGTGAGTTTTTGAAATTCTTTTTCGCAGATGCTCTCCTTTAATTAACACATAAAAAATAACATGCAATGTAACAAATTAGAGGAGGAAAGATTACTCAATATTTTTATACTAGTTTGTGTGATACCAGGGACTATGTCTAGTTCTTGACCAAGTAGTCAAGTTCCACTAGGCAGACTACTACCGTGAAGTACAAATGAGTATTCTTTCAGATCATAGCCACTCTTGGCTAACCCCATACAAGTATTATTTCAGAACGTAGCCACTCCTGGTTAACTCGTAAAGTATTCTTTGACACTTAGCCACTCCTAGCTAAAAATCCCGAGTATATTTCAACAACAAGCTACTCTTGCTTTAACACGAGTATTCTTGGCTTAAAACAAAAGAAAAATGTCTTTATGATCAATAGACCACAAGTTTCTCTCATTAGAGAGGGGTTGCGGCTTTCGACGTTTACAAGATTAAGCATTTTCTACTAGTTTGCTAAAGGTTGAATACAAACTGTATTCTTACAAATCTTTTTGGGTGCATAAAATTCCATTTTGGATCTAGTGACATCTTTCCATCTTACTGAGTCATTAATTCTAAATTGCACATGACAATACTGTTGGAGTTGTGTTTGAAATTCCTGATGTTATTTTCCAACCCATTGAATAGAAGTGTTGAAAGAAATATTTGTAGAGTTGTCGAGGATTATATTATCAAAGAAATAATTCATTTTTATAATTTTTTGAAATTTAAACAATTATATAATCAAACATACACGAAAAGGTTTATTTGTTTTTCTTCAATGACAGAGTGTGGGAGCTGATGTAAATCAGAAACTCTTCAGAGGCTTTGCAACTACTGCAGCGGTGAGGGAAGGTCACTGTAAAATTCTTGAGATGATACTTAAAGCAGGGGCATCGCAACCAGCATGTGAAGAAGCTCTTATAGAGGCAAGTTTCCATGGCCACGCAGGGTGTGTAGAATTGCTTATGAGCTCTGATTTGATCCGCCCTCAGGTTGCTATACATGCTCTTGTGACCGCAAGCTGCAGGGGTTTTGTAGACGTGGTTGAGACGCTCATAAAGGTGCGCGCTATACTCTGCTGCAACATAGTTTTAGAGAATATAGATATAGCTTAGTCCTATATAGCATTTGCAATAATTTGATCAGGTACTATACAAAGCATTGAGATAGGACATGTGGAGCTACATTTGTAGCCCCAGCCATGAGGTTCTCTTAAACTGAAAGGTCCTTGACTTTTATCAAGGACATTAGTTGTCATGTATGATTGCTGGTACACTCTTAAGCATGGTACTCCCAAGTCATTCCATATCTGTATCGAGTATGTATCAGTATCCTAGACTCACCGGGTACTTGGGATACATAACAAAAATATTTTACAAAAGGAATCTAATACTTAATTGAGTACATATGCATGAGTACTTCTTTGGAAACGGGTTGGACACCCAAATCTATAAATAAAAGTTTGAAAGTGGTAGAGAAAAACTTGACCAAATTGTGAAAATTAGAATACATGTTCATTTATTCTTTCTATTCAGAGAGTAGCCTTAATCTTAAAAAGTTCAAGATTTAGTTCTTATACGCACAAATAATTGTCCTCCCATTAAGTGATGAAGAGAGTACAAAATATTTGGGATGTTATAAAAGATGAATGAGATTGAGTTGAATTGAAGTTATTATTTTTTATCTTAACTAACAAAAAGAAATGGAGATTGAAATTGTTAAAAGTGTGAGATCATATTCATGTTTAAGTCGTAGAGCCTCACATTATAGTTATGTTTAGGTCTTATAATACTTTTTGTTAAAAAATATATATAATACTTTTTGTTAAAAAATATGTATAATACTTTTTGTTAATATATATATATATATATGTATATATATATATATTCTACTTTTTTTTTTATCATGAGATATTCTTTTATTATGTTAAAGAATGTAATTTAAATTTAAATTATGTTTCTTTATGCTTTTATCATTTAGAACACTTAATCATATTTATATTGTGCTCTCCATGTGTCCAACTTGTTTTCTTATGATAATGAAAAAAGTATTATAATAATTATTAAATAAAGTATTATTAAAATTTATATTAATAAAAAATGTGTACATAAAAATATTATAACAATAAATTTTTTATTTTTATTTTTAATAATATTATTGCGAGTAATCTTTTTATCATGAGTAGTTAATTGAGTTTAAAAGAAAAAATTAATTAAAGTTAGAGGTGAATTTTGTGTAGACAGAGAAAGTGGTTACAAAAGAGAGTATAGAAGTATATATGTAAATATATATTTATATGTTTATAAAAATATTATGTTTACCTGTACACTAATTTTTTTGAAAATATGAAACCTGTATCCGGTAGTCCATGGAACTAGTACATAATTTGGATGTTATTTGCTACAATCTGATCATGTTTCTCTCTCCTGCTCTCTCTACATTAAGAAAATTTTCATGTCATGTTTGTTAGTTTTTCTTAAAACTTCGTTAAACATTTTTCACTTGTCTTTTCCTTTGGAAAGACGAAACTTCTAGTATGAATTTTCTTCCTGGAGTTCATCTTACTTGATTCCCACTGAATATTCCGGATCAAGTGTCATCTTAGCACTTAGCTGCTAGTCTCAAGGGAGTCTTATTAGACTTATGTTTATACTCAATTTTTTACTTGTAGTTTATGAATACGCTAAACTTGGGATTTTTCTTTTCTTTTCCAATGGCAGTGTGGTGTGGATGTGAGTGCAACAGACCGGGTACTTTTACAGTCACTTAAGCCTTCTCTGCACACAAATGTGGATTGTACAGCGCTCGTTGCAGCTGTAATTCATAGACAGGTCCCTGTAGTTGATTTGCTACTGCAGGTAATCATATTGCCCCTTTAAAAACTTTGGTTATTGCTACAATTTGGTTTGGTGCGTGAGAATATTCATATATATGCTAAGTCCTACTTCTTGTTGCAATCAATATTCCCTTGTTTCTGAGATTTGCCTTTTGTGAAGAACTATTGTCTGTTACTTTCTATTAACTTACATTTTATCCAAAATAATTTCCATGAATGTATATGAATTAAGAAGCCATGTGACTTTATGGCACGACATACCTCATTTGTTAACACTGTAGATTATGTTCATAACTCGTGCAAAGGTAGCAGCCTCTTTCAAAGTAAATAAGGTTGTTATGGTTAAACTTTTTAGTATTTGATTGGTTTATCCTGGTGATCGTGACATAATTGGACTTTTCTTTTCACTTTCAAGATTTTATTGTTAATGAAATGAGCCTCACTAGGATTCTTACAATACAGAATGGTGCTAGGATAGACCTCAAAGTGAGACTTGGAGCATGGTCATGGGACACTTCCTCTGGTGAGGAGCTTCGTGTGGGTGCTGGCCTAGGAGAACCTTATGGAATCACCTGGTGTGCAGTTGAGTATTTTGAAAGAAGTGGTTCTATACTACGGAAGCTCCTGCAGCATGTTTCCTCCGAACCTCATTGTGGAAGAACCCTTCTACACCATGCCATACTCTGTGGCAATGTTGAGGCTGTTAAGGTGCTCTTAGAATGTGGTGCAGATGTCGAATCCCCTGTTAAAACAACCAGCAAGACTCAGTTCCTTCCTATACACATGGCGTCCCGTCTAGGCTTACCCACAGCTATTCAATGTCTTATTGATTTTGGTTGTGATTTGAGCTCCAGAACAGACTCTGGTGACACAGCTTTGATGATCTGTGCAAAATATAAGCAAGATGAGTGTCTCAAAGTACTAACAAGGGCTGGTGCTGATTTTGGCTTGGTGAATATTGCTGGTCAATCTGCAAGTTCAATCGCCGAGTCAAACAAGTGGTCACTTGGTTTTCAACAAGCAGTGTTGGATACAATCAAAAGCAGCAAGATACCTAAATCGAGCAATACTTCCACTTTCTCACCTTTAATATTTGTAGCTCAAGCTGGAGATACTGAAGCATTGAAAATTGTAGTTGAATCTGGAGAATTTGATCTTGACTATCAAGATGATAGTGGTTTCTCTGCAGTTATGCACGCTGCTTCAAAGGGGGACGTAGATTCTTTTCGATTGCTGGTATATGCTGGATCTGATGTGAAATTGTGCAATAAATCTGGTGAAACAGCAATAGCCCTATCTGAAATGAATCAGAATTGTGATCTAATCGAAAAGGTCATGCTTGAATATGAGCTTGAAAAGGGCAATATCAATGCTTCTGGATTCTACGCATTACATCGCGCAGCTCGTCGCGGTGACTTGGATGCCGTCATATTGCTCACCAGCAAAGGTTATGATGTCAATGCCCCCGATGGGGAGCACTTTAGTCCACTCATGCTAGCAGCAAGGGAAGGCCATGCGTCCATTTGCGAGCTTCTAATCTCATGTGGTGCTCATTGTAATGCTAAAAATGCTCGAGGGGAAACTGCACTTTCTATAGCAAGGAAATTCGCAGGAGGTAAAAACGATGCAGAGGATGTTATACTCGATGAACTTGCTCGTAAATTGGTATTAGGTGGTTCCTGTGTTCTGAAGCATACCAAAAGTGGGAAGGGTTCTCCCCATGGGAAACAAATGCGGATGTTGGGATCTGGTGGTGTGCTGTGTTGGGGAAAATCAAGCCGGAGAAATGTGATTTGCTGTGAGGCAGAGTTAGGAGGAAGCTCAACATTACGTAGAAATAGGTACAAGAAAGGTGATGCAGATGAAGCTGGAATGTTTAGGATCCTTACTGACAAGAATAGGGAAGTGCATTTTGTATGTGATGGAGGGTTAGAAGGCGCTGAGCTTTGGGTGAGGGGTATTAAACTTGTAACCAAAGAGGCTAATCTTCACAAGCAGAAATCAGTGTAAGTAGAGGAGAGTATTTAGTGTCCATATGGTAGGATGTAGAGGTGTTTTGGAGTAGTACTTCATGACCACTTTAGCTGCTTTTTATTGTAAAGATTTTGATCTCAACGCTTGTACATCCTCTTTTTTTAAAGGAAGCCCAGTTGCGTCTAGTTCCATGGCAAGCACTTCATTTTCACAAAAACCAAATAATACTCACTCTTAACAATTATAATAGTATAATAAATAAATGAATAATATAATAATATAAATGAATAATTCATCAGTTAAATGATTTTACCATTTAGTTACATGATTAAATAAGATTATCAATATATGGTTACTCTCACATTGATAGCAAAATGTCTTATTCCACTTTTGGTTTTGTTTTTTGATAAAGATTTACAGAGAAGAACACCAGAAAATGAAAACTTTTAGAAAAACTAACACGTTTTTTTTTTTTTTTTTTTTTTTTTTTTTAAAAAAAAAGTTTTTTTAATTTTTTTATTTTTTTTTTTTAATTTATTTATTTTTTTTTTATTTATTTTTATTAAAAATTTTAAAAAATTTTAATTTTAAAAATATATT
>Ga0123342_1006177_pt1 | contig 16785 bp, 12 predicted proteins | sample Turbeawhitnodule_FD_89960 | JGI IMG/M metagenome (GOLD analysis project Ga0123342, IMG submission 89960) | Root nodule microbial communities of legume samples collected from Mexico - Turtle bean Mexico white nodule | ecosystem: Host-associated > Plants > Roots > Nodule | place: Mexico: Nepantla... | reverse complement strand
CCTTGATTGAAAAAGGGAGAACAGAGGAACCAGAAAAGAAGACCCAGTAGCGGTGAGAGCAGAGTATAACAGAAAAGAAACGTGAAAGGAAAGAGAAGAAGAAAAAGATATTATTATTCTATTTACTGGAAGTATGTTACAAAAGGGGTATAAAAAGAAAGAAAAACAAACACTGTTGGACAGCCCAAATAGGAAAAGCCCAAACTGAACAAAACTGAAAAAAAAATAAAAATACAAACAATTATATTTTATCAAGACTCGCAAAATTTGAAATATTAAACGTGAATAAACTTTACGGATCTTTATAAACTATATCATATAATAAAATGGTTTAATTTTTTACAGATAATCCTTCATAGTAACACTAAGTTCAAAGCTTAGTTTCATGACTAAATTTATCTGGATTTAAAAAAGTTAAATATGTGAAAAAATATATTAAAAGATAAAGCTTAAACAATTCATAGTATAAACTATTCTTTCTATGTAATAACTTAAAGATGATAGGATATATTTTTATTAGTATTAATAATATTTTACTTGTCAACTTTTTAAATGAGAGATTACTATAAAAAAAATAAATAGAATTTCATTGATATTTTCATAACATTGTTATAAATTTAAAATGGAATATAATGGAGTCACATGAAAAAGAAGTAACATGCACGAGTTAAAGTTCTTCGAACTTTGAATATGTAGATTGTTAAAATAAAATTACTTTTTATAGAGTGTTAACTATAAACAAAAAGTAGTATAATTTAAATTGTATGTCAAGTTTAATATTTTTTTCTTAAAAATATTAAGAGTTAAATATAATTTTCGTTTATGTAATTACACTTAAAATTGATTTTCGTTTCTATTTTAAAGATATCCTGAAAACAAAAAAATTATTAGAATAGTTTATATCTAATTTTTTTTTTAACAAATAAATTTTCAAAATAGATTAAAACGAGTTAACATGATATATTTTAACATTTTAGTTATCTTAAAAATTTGTTTGTCACGTAAAATACTCATTTCAATTGTTTTAACTACAAATATCCAACAAATTTAAAGTTTTGACTAGGAAAAGAAATTATTTTTTCATCTCATAAGAATGAAAAATATATTTAATAAAAAATTAATTAATCTGAAAAAAAAATTAACCCTACAAGTGAAAACGTCAATCAAATTGAAATTTCTTAAATAATTAAAATGTAGTAGTATGGAATGGATGGACATCTAATGTACTTAATTGCGATTATAGAAACATAAAAAAATAAAAATCACAAAATCATAATATTTGAAAAATATAAAAGTGTAATTAAATTTTTACAAAAAAAAAGTTATATCTAATACTCTTTTTATTTCACATTGTATGCTAGTTTAGAGAGAGAGAACGAAAAAAAGAGTCTAAATGAATTATCATTATTTTATGAAAATTAGTGAAACATTAAATATATTTTAGAGGGTGTATTAACTTTATTAAACAAAACTCCATGTGAAAGGCAAATGATGACATTGATATGAGTAGTTGTTGGTGACATTGTTTAGTTCCCATTTCGAACATGTTTCACGACATTAGAAGATAATGTAGCATATTGCTTTAAACGTGAAAGATCAAATCTAAAACAAACAAAGAATTTGTCCGAATATGACTCCCTCCACGACCAAACCCAAACCCTACATCATTACATTTTTAATATATAAAAATAATAATAAACCCTACATGATTTCCATGGATCTCAATCACACCACAGTCAAATTTGACAACTTTGTATATTAGAATTTGTTTATTATTTCGAAGTGTCTTAAAAGCAGCATCATGTGAACCCACCAATGCCCCATTCCTCACGTTATGGACCACACACATTAAAGTCAACCAAGAGACTTTATTTAAGTTCCATTTTTTTTTATAATGTGACCTAATCACATTTTAAAACTTATTAAAATTTATTTTTAATGTTAACTTTCTTAAATTTATTACCTTATAAAGTAAATTATGTTAGAGATTTCATGTTGAATAGAAATTATCACATTTCATATAATATGAAAGTGGATGTAAATTTCATTTTATATGTTGATTTTATAAGATTGAGTTAGGTTTAAATTTCACTTTCTTAATATGGTATTAGAGTCATTTTGAATCTATTTTAACAAGAGTTTATTAGATTTATCAGGTCACCCGTTATCGAACTACTATTGGACCATCCACAAATATATAATCTCACGTACAAGTTGACAGTCTCAGCATGAAGGGATGTTGAAAATCTCACATCGACTAAAGATTATGACATTTTATAGTATATTAATGGATGCAAATAAACTAGTTTTATAAAGTTAAGTTAGACTTAAAGTTCACTTTTTAATCACTTATGTTTAAATAATATTAATTACTTTTAATTTTTCATCTAATTTTCTTTCATTTTAATCATACCTTCTACTAGTTTTCAATAAAATTTATTTAATTAATATTTTATTTAAGCAGTGAATCATTTGTATCCAATGATACAATAAACCGATCGTTTCAGAATAATTTTTATTTAAATTGGATAGGAAATTATGAACAATGGTCGAGAGTGTCAGTTAATGATATTTATAATTAGTTGGTAAAGAATATATAGATACATCTAATTTATTTTTGTTATTAAGAAGTCATTTTATTATATTATAATACTGAAATGACATTTTTTTCTGTAAAAGAGTGAGAGATTAAAAGTGAAATTTGTATTGAAAAAATATTTGTATCGAACATTTAATCTTCATCACCCAAACAAGGGAATGAGAGATAAAACTTATACGAAATAAAGTGAACTATTATGCATTTTAGTACACAATATTTGTGTAAATGGAGCCAATAAAATATTTAAAACTTTCATAGATAGATTGGTTCAGGTATTGTTTAATAGATAGATGAAGCTATTGAGTTAAATCAAAACAACAACATTTTGTTTTTAGAGTTTAATGATTTACTTGAAACCCTATTTGATTTAAATGACTTACAACTCTTAGAAGAAGAAATATTTTTTAATAATTTAGATAAACTATTTGAACCACTAAAAAAACAACTTTTTTAAGATTTAGATATAATATTTGAATAATTGTTCATCAATATTTGTCTAACGAAGAAAACCCTTGGTAATTTTATTAGATATATGTTAAGCATATGGATTTTCAAGTCAAAAGGCATGCTTTTGATAAAACAAAAACATGAAAGGGCATGATTTCTTTTGACATCATGCATCTAAGAATTAGTTAAAATTATTTAATAAAGGATCACTAACCATTACAAACAATTTACAACAATTTTAGATTTATTGTCATATATTAATTTGTCACTAATTTGATTTTACTAACACGTGTTTTATGATCAAGTGTCATCGTAAAAATATTTGCGAGTTGATATTGTGTGTCCGTGCATATGAAAGACTTATTATCTCAATTTGTAATTTTTTTTTCGCAGAATGTGACAGTCTATCTCAATGTGTTTTATCCGTTTATGAACTATTGAGTTTGTTGCTATATGCCAAGGCCGCTAGATTGTCATAGAAAAGTCGAGTTGGCAAGTTACATGACACATTCAAGTCCTGCAACAAATATCGTAACCAAACTATCTTCAAACAAGTATTGGTCATCGTGAGGTATTCTGCTTTCGCATCTTGATACGTTTGTCTATTTTCTTTTACTTTCATGAGATAATAGAAGAACCAAGAAAAATGAAATACCCAGATACTGATCTCGGAGTTGTCTGACAACCTCCCCAGTCCGAACCGCAATAAGCTGTCAATGTCAGATTGTTCTTGGATGACAATAACAATCCTTGTCCTGGTGATACTTTAGGACTCGAATTGCGGCATCCCAATGAGGTTTCCGTGGAGCCTGTATATATTGACTCAGGGTCCGAACCAAAAACACTAAGTTGCCTATATTTGACTGAATCCTTTAATAACTCTCCATCGTCTGGTGTGAGTTTTAGGTATTGCTCCATTGGAAATTTGTCTTGACGAGCACATGTGAGTCTCGTATCCTGCAAAATATCAAGCACATATTTTCTTTGTGACATGTAAACACCAGCTTTGGAATGGGAAAATTCAATCCCTAGAAAATATTTCAAGTCTCCAAGATCTTTAATGCGAAATCGTCGTAATAGACAGACAGTCTTTAAGACGCTGCATTTCTGTCAGATCATTTTCTTTCAAAAGAATATCGTCCACATAAATGAAAAGGGTAGTAAATGATGAGTTATTTTGTCTTGTTAATATAGAGTAGTCCATCTTAGACTGCCAAAATTATGCAGATTTAATCACATGAGAAAATGTTGAAAACTATGTCCGGGAGGTCGGTTTGAGACCATAAAGGGAGTGTTGAGTCGACATACAATGTTCTCCCCTGTCGACGATGCCCGGATGACAAGTCCATGTAAATAATTCTGTGCAATTTTCCATGTAAGAAGGCATTTTACACATCCAGTTGGTGAATAAACCAAATTCTGGTTGTTGCAATGGTGAGGAGACACCTCAAGTTATTAATTTCGTTATTGGTGAAAAAGTTTCACAATAGTCAACACCTTCAATCTGAGTGTACCTTTTTTCGACAAGGCGCGCCTTATATGTGTCCATGCTGACATTCTATTTGTACTTTATTTTATAGACCCATTTTCATCCGATGAATTTCTTACCAACGGGTAATGGTGTCAAGGTACACGTTTGATTTAGCTGCAAGACGAAAAACTCTTGAGTATCATACATTATTATATATTTTTATTTTATAATATTTTACATTTTTAAGTACTTTTTGATGAAGTCATTTTACATATATATAGCACTATTATTTTATTTAATGCAATTTGGTGTTGAATTTAATTTATTATGATAGCAAAAACTTAATTAAACAAATTCTTATTAAGAAATAATTCGTAGTTATATACTTATATAATATAGTGCAAAAGTTTTTTTTACACTTGTATATAGTTTTCTTTATACATTTAATATTTTTTTTTTATATTTGAGTAATTGTATTTTTGATAATAATAATATGGTTTTTTAAAATAGTGGACCTATTTCATTAAAGTTGTTGTAATTGAAGTTTAATATAAATTAAAAAATTGAACTAGTATAATTTTTTTATTATATTTTGAGTTTTTTTTTTATATTTTCTTGATTTCCTATAATATTATTTTTTTATTCTTATATCGATAATATTTTACAGGAATGATTTTCTTAAATACTAATACACTAATCTTGATTATATAAATATCTCTACAAGAAAATTATTAAATAGAAACTAATTTTAGAGACAAAAATTGTTATATTGATTAAATTAGAAATTATTTATTAATAATATAAACTAATTTAAAAATCAATAATATTTTTAGTCTCTAAAATGATCTTTAATTTAGTCAATATAGAAATTAATGATATTTGATTTCTAAAATTAATTTTTATTTAATGATTTTTTTTAGTATATATATAAACTTTTTTTTTTTACATTTTCTTAGTCTTTTAAAAATAACACATTTTAATTTTTGTCCTTATTTTTTTATTCTTGATCCCCTAACACAAGTCTATGTAATAAAATATTCACAAATTTTAACTCTATGTTCATTTATACTATAGATTCTTACCTTAAAATGATCTAGTCAAAACTAATTGATTAGTAACCAAAATGTAAGATAGAAGTATTATAGTTATGAGTGTTGCACTAATAAAAAGTAAATATATAGCACATATTATGATGCAACCATTTTCATTTAGCTATAAAAGACAAAGCAATGGTAGGGTTGAGTTTAATAATTGGCTTGGAGAAATGTTTGCGTATTCATGTAAATTTCAAAAGAATGACCTCATACCTACCAATAGTATAGAGTTTTGAGGTGAACCTAACCTAATCTTCATTAATAGTAAAGATTAGAATAAACAAGAATAAAAAATTTAAATGTATTAATTTTATAGTACCAAAACTGTATTTTTTTTATGTATAACAAAATCATATGAAATTTTTTTAATTGTATTAACATTTTTATTTCAGTCGGTCAAGTATCGTTACGTGATCTTTTTACCATGATTTAGACAGTAACTTGGTTTGAGTGTTGATTTACTTACTACAATTGTATCAAAATAAATATATATATATATATATATATATATTTATCTATAAAATTCAATTTAAATGTTATTTAAAATATTGTGTATGGTTATTATTTGAATAAACAACTTGTTCATTGTTAGGTTATCATTTTACGTGCAGTTAATGTCGAAAATATAACATTATATTGGTGAAGTAAAACGTTGAATTTTTTATTATAAATAAAATTAAAAATTATTTTTTTAGTAATGAAAGGATATTTAATTTTAAATATAATTTTGAAAGTACTTGAGAAGTACCCACGTGAACCCCACTTTAAGCTTACACTATTTATTTTTTTATGATTATTATTCATTGGATGTAGTACTTTGTACAACATTATCCAGCTGTCAGTTTCCACTAAACTAAATTTTTACGGCTGTGTTTGTTGGGATGTTTTACAGACAGCAATAGTTAGAAGATGTTGTTGATGTTAAGTGTTTTATTATTATTTTTTAATTAACTTTTCCTTTAAAAAAATATATAATTTTGATCTTTTTATTTGTGTTTTGGTATTCAAATATCTCAACTTCTTATTTTTATAATTTTTTCTACAAATTAAGCTAATTAAAATATTGCAATCTAACTAAATAAAACATTAAATTTGATCTAAAAAATCTATTTTTGTCAATATTAAAATTTTAATCCCACGTATACAAAATCTTCATTTTTTTCAACGTTTTCTAATTTTTAGGCTTATAAACTTTTGAAACCTTTGGAATAAGAAATAGTAATTGGAGGTTTTTAAATAAAAAACACTAGAAATAGTTTTATCTATTTCTATAAATAAAATAATTTAATTAACTTAAAAAAAGTTGAAAACCAAAGGCCACTGTGTAATGAAAACTAAAAGACAATTGTTTATGATTAAGGTGATGGCCATGGAGATCCAAGCTGGTCCCATTTTTGTTTAATTTTCAGATAAAATCATGAAAACAATTTTCAGTACGAACATAGTTTAGGAACTTCTAATTGTAAATATCTTTACAATAAAATAAAATAAAATAATTTTGGTTTAAACCCCACATTTTCCTTCACGGAATAAAATGTTTTTTAGGAGTTAAATAGAATTATTATACTGCTTATGTAATAAATTTCAGTTATTTAATTCATCACAATAGAAGAAAATAGTTAAGTTAGCTGATAATAATATATTTGTCCTAAATTTATACTTTTTAGAAATTACCATTATCATTAAAACTAATATCTTTTCTCACTTTTAAATATTTGTCAATACATGTCTCACTTATATTAATTACGGATACTTCAGTCTACAATAAGTAAAGCAAAACAAAAATTATGAACTGAAGCCTAAAAAAAGAAACATATTATTTCTAATTTGAGAGTTATAAATAAATATGAAAAAAGTAAATGGTAAGTTTCCCCCCTCAATATTTATTACGTGTTTGTTTAAATTAAACAAATAGCTTCAAACTAATCTATTCTCATGTCCAGCCATAATTAGAAATTATTTTCAGAAGCAGTACAATTAAAGAAATTATTTTCAGAAGCAGTACAATTATAGAAATTAGTAGTAATTTTGAATTACACAATAAATTATGATTAAAAGGGATTTTTTTTTAAAGAAATTGCTGTTTTTCTATGTCTTTTTCTGAGCTTAAAACAAGTTGACATAATCACTGATCATATTCTTGAGTATTTTTTTATATATTCATTTTCCATGCGCGTTCTGGTTGGAAGGTTGGCATTAATGCAAAGTGTGGAGTGTCAAAGAGTTAGGAAACCTTAAATTTGCCCCAACACCTTCACTTCTCCCAAAAAAATCCAATCTTGCCATAGTTTCTGTGTCTGTTTTCTTGTGGGATAGCCATCATCAATGGAACAAGAAGCACATCAATGGGTAGTGCATCCTCATGAAGGAGAAGAAGAAGAAGGAATGATGGAAGATGGTGCTTTGATAAGAAAGAAATTTGTGTCACATAGCAAGGGTAGTCCTGTTACTGAAGAAGTGACATCCTTCTCCTCCTCCTCCTCCTCCTCTTCTAGTAGCAATGACAGTGACCATGATGATGAAATTCGTTCAGTCGTCACAGCCCCCAATGGATCTTCTGTTCAAAAAGATGAAGAAGCTTCAGAGATAGTAAATGGTGGTGAAAACAGCAACCATGTTAATGGTGATAAATCAGATTATGAAGCTGTTGGGCTTGCCCAAGTGGCAGAGTTTGCAGGAGAACCAACTAATGTAGAGGCCATAAGTGGTTTTACCATGTCTCAGAATATGAACAGTGTTTATTCTGATAAGCAACAAGGTACCTCACCTCCTCTTACTCTTGGATTTTTACTTTTGTTTTGTTGTACTATAGCATCCTATTTGCGATAAAGGATCGGGTTCTTGGTTGATAAAGTGCAGTCTTCTTTTGGTTTATTAAATTGTATTACACTTTTTTCAGGAAACCACTGTTGTGTGTTTGTTGTTGCATCTCTTTCACTCCCAAGTTTTCTTCAAATTAAGTTATTAGGTTGTGTTGTGAATTGTGATGTGTGCCTTAGTCCTAGCAAGGTTTTAAACTGTGGTTGCACTCTTGGTGCAATCCATGATATTGTGGTGGGAAATACTTGATATTGTGGTCGTAGAGACTCCAGAAACCTTGACTTTGTGGCTGAAATCGCTGCTGCGGAACTTTTTTAAAATCTCTGTCCTATACTTGTTGTTCTGAAGTTCTGGATCTTTCCATGGTTTAGGTTGGCAATAGACTGTGTGTAGGTTGAAGACAGTCCTCAATCCATATTGGTGTTGCGGACCTCAAATTTTCTCTCCTAGCTTACTGATAACACGTGAACAAAGATAATATCCTACATAGATGAGTTAACTGGAACTAACCAAAAGTATTGGACGCAAATTCTGCTTGACTGAAATGTTGTTCTCTTATCAAATTTCTGGGAATTAGTTTTCTTTTTCTGATGTTTAGTAAAAATGTTGTCACTTTTTATGCTTGAAGGAATGTGGAAATGTCACCACTGCACATGGACCAAGCGATTTGACACTCCTTGGACTGTGCCAAATTGGAATCTTAAGGGTTATCCTGACTTGATGATGAGTGTCAAATCTATGATTCAAGATGGACCATGTTTTGTTTGTGAAAATAAAGGTCAGTAGATGCCAAGACTCTAGATTAGCAGTTCCAACCAGCATAGTTGAATAGCCTTTAAACGGGATAGATTCTCCGCAGTGTTGTGAGGACTTGAAGTAACTTCTATTCTAAATTTCCGGATGAAGTTGTAACTATTATTTTTTCTTTGTTTGCTTTAAAAGCTTAGAGTAGTTAGAATGTCAATGTAGAAACAACCCCCACTCTTGTTCAATGTTTCTGCATATGCACTTTTGACATTCGTTTTGGTGATGTTTAGATAGACATAAGTGATTTTTGTTTATTTGAATGGTTGGCGCCACTATTGATTCTCATTCAATTTCTGTCATTGTATCTGTTTTATTTTTATTTTTGAATTACTGTAGTGCTCTTTTATGACATTCGAACAAGTATATGTATATATCTTTTATCATACATTATCATATATTTTTATTGAAATGGTTATATGTGCAGATGCTGAAGCTAATGGACTTAATGGAGTTCTAAATGGTGATTCTTCTGGGTCTGTCCATCCAACAAATCTGGGGGAGAGAGAATTTGATGTACAAGCAGATCTGTCAGTTGTTCAAAATAGTCAATGCAGTGAAAACTCAAGTCAGTGTATGAAAACTGTGGACTACAAGCTCCCTTCCTTTCCAGAACTATCTCACATACATAATTCATTTGACATACAAGCTACGGCTGTTACAGATTTTCATGAAGAAACTATTGCAGAGGAAGCGCCTAACTTGATGAAAGAAGAGATTGATCAGCCGCTCGAAGAATTTGATGTTGAGGCAGTATTGGAAAAACAAGAGACACATGACTTGTTCTGTCCTAACTGTCGTTCTTGCATTACTAAAAGGGTAATCCTCAGAAAAAGAAAAAGGAACAGTAAAATATTAGATAGCAAAGCCAAGCGCGATAAGCCAGAGAACATTCATAATTTGGACAACAAAGCTGAGCATGATAAGTTGGAGATTATAGGTAGCTCAGGGCTGTTAGATAGTCCTGGACATCCTAGTGCCAACCAAGGTGATAATGCAAATGTAAGATCTGAACCTGATATTGTTAGTCAAGAGCGACCTGCTGATGATAATCAGCCTCCTGAACAACCAGAAGTATTCAGATGTTTATCATGCTTCAGCTTCTTTATTCCTAGTGGTAAGTGGGTTACCTGTTCTGTTATCAAAGCATAGTGTGGTCTTTGGTTTAAGTTTGACAAAAGAAATTTATTGGCCAGAAGGTAATAATATCTCCGGTGAATCTGAACTTCCTTATGTTTAGTGACTTAAAGCTGTAATTTCGTGGAAGCCATAGTGTTAACTTTAAGGTATAAAAGTGTTGCTGTAAAAGACATCTGATTATGAATTAAACATTCATATGCTTTCTGATATGCTTGAAAGTCATTGTCAAGTACCCAGTCAGCCTAAATTTATTCTATTTGGTGAAGCCTAACAAATGTTTTATATTTCTAAAAATTATTGTTCTTACATTTGAGCACAAATTACTTTAGTGCAAACTAGAAGTTTTCTTTTGATATATCATGATTGATCTATGATGATTATACACTAATTCTTGTCATCTATGTGAACTTAATAATCTCGTTAATTTGAACAGGAAAATGTTTTGAAGGGATCCTTGGTGCCAGAAAGAAGGAAGGTGCACAAAATACTGCAAGTGTACCTGCAAGTAATTTGCAGTTTCCTTCAAATTCACAAGGCTCCAGTTCAAATTGGTTCAAATCTCTGTTTAAGAAGGGGGAAAAAGCTAGTAAGCAAGTTTTTTTTTTAATTTTTTAAAATAGTTATTGTATTGGTACTTCTTAGAGAAGTCACTTTCACAGTGATGCTTATTTGAAGATTGGCCCCACCAAGGTGTGTGTCGTGGGGCTTCCAGCCTTCTACTCAAAATATGCAATTATAGTATTTTGTCATCGACATTTCTGAAGATAATTTTACAGTAAAAAACTAATAACATTCCTTCAGACATCTTTATATATTTAAATGTGATATTTGAGCTTACTGAAAATACTTGTTTTCAGAAGCATTTCAAATTCTCTATACTCCTTGTGATTTACTTCCCTATTGAATATCCTATTCATAGAGTCTCATATTTTTCTTTCCAACATTTTCTTGAATAGTTGAGAGTTGTCTATATCAAATGTAAACTGAGAAATATGGGAAATCATGCATTTATATTGCAGTGAATTTCACTCGAGAATGAAATTGTTTATTATGACATCCGTTTCCAATTTTTCCATTATCTTGATATGATTATGTAGGTGATGCACCCCTTGAATATTCTGGAACTGGTTCTGCTCAGCAGCATACCACACCTGGAATTGGTCTTTCCAAAGATCAACCTGCTGATACATCTGTAGTTACGGATGTAAAACCTACACCAGATATTGATCATGCACATGGTGGCATGGATCCTCTGATTTCATCGACAGTAAGTCCATAAAAGATTAAACCATGTATAGAAAATGACATCAAATTTCGTACAGCATCAAAAGCTGACCAAAAAATGTCTTGACTCATTGTTTCAGAATGGCTGGTCATCTATACAGCCTAGTACAAAAAGTGTGGGTGATTTGGTGAATGGAGGGCAGAGAGTTGTGCAGGATACAACAGATATTTCGGCTGTGAAACAATCACTCGATAGAAACTTGATCGGTGAGGTAGAGAAAAAGAGTGCTTCAGAGGATATAATAAAGGAAGGTATGCTTGAGAGTTCAAAATAATAATTCTGAGTTTGTTTTAATACCAGGTTCTTTCAACAAATTCTAGCAAAACCATACACTTATTTAAATGTGCATTAGCAATAGAAATATGATATCCACCTGGAAAGGTTGTTCCTTATTAATAAAGAAGGTACACCGTTGCTGGCTCAATTATTTGAATACTGGTTACTTTGAAATAACTTGTGATTAATTGAGAAAAACAAGTCAAGTCTTATGTTTTTGCACTAATTATTGTCCTATTATTTACCAAAATTTATATGTTCAAACTCCCAAGATTTTCGGTTTCTTATTGAATTATGCATGTCTACCTTTAAATATGAAACATTTGTGCACCTATTAATAATACTTAATCTACATTTTTCTTTCCTACATTATGTATTCCATCATTCATTTCTTGCTCACCGTTTTAAATAATCAAACCAAATAATGTTCAAGTTATGCCATCAATGAGCATTTCCAATGAGAAGGTTTCTCAATATAGTAGTGTTCCATTAGCAGCTGCTACTACAAAAGATGCCATTCTGAAACCTTACGAAGGGAAACCTAAATTTCTTACTTCTACAACTGTAGGGTCTCAAGTCCTTAAGGATACACTGAAAGATGTAGACAAGACTCCTGAAATTATTCAGAATGGTTATTCCTCTTTGGTACAAGGAGTACAATCACCAATTCAATCATTTGGCAGTGCAATACTTGCAAATGATGTAGCTAGTAGTAAGCAAAATTCTACAATAGATGCTATCTTTCCATCAAAGCTAGATTTTACTCTAATTGGCAATGTGCAGAAACATATTGACAAGGAAATATACCCTCCTACCGGAAAGGAAAATAAAGGTACGTGCATGAAATAAATTTCATCAATTAATCACCAGTATAGAGCATTATTGCGAACCTGTATCACTTGCAGAGTGTGTTCCCAGAAGAAATCTTGCAGGTTTGCATTTGTGTAATAACAGAGTTATTACTTATTATTTTGGTGCAGGTGTTGATGTGATAGTTGATCTTGGGGAAGGAGCATTTGTATCACAGCACACAGAGTCACCTTTGATTGCCGCTATAATTGAACAACCAATAGAGGAAGTTGGTGAACCGCAAGGATGGGAAATACTTAAAAGCATTGTTTATGGTGGTTTAGTTGAGTCAATCACAAGCCTAGGAATTGTGTCATCTGCAGTTAGTTCGGGTGCTACCCCATGTAAGTTTCTCTCTTCCTTTAAGTTGTTTAGTGAGACACTTTTCAAGGGTGAAAAATGGTTAATTGGATAATTGTGGGTGTAAATAGGTCAGACTAGTTTAACTATTTCCTAAACATAAGACCTTAAGTTGTCTCATATTATACTAAATTTTTGAGGTTAACTTAGACTTAAAGTTCACTTTCTAACATAGTATCAAAGGTTCTCAAGGACCTCTTGTGCTCAATGTCCTCGGCGCGAGAGGGTGGATTTCACTATTTGAATTTTCTATTCCTCATAGCAGTATATGATAAAGAGATTCATTTAGTATATTTAGACAAATTAGGTCATTACAGCTTGTATCCTACTTATGGTACTTGAAGCACATTTTGTAACTAAGAAATACATAAAATCTTTTCACCTGAGTGAGTGGTGCAACTTTAGTATGTTGTGTTTCAACCAATCTGTTTTAACTTGAAATTTGGTTGCCAGGGTGGTTCTATTTGATGGAGAAGTTTCTTTTAGAAAACAAGAAATTTGATTACGTTGTGAAAGCCAAATACAACTTATGCACATGCTTACTTTTTTAATATTAAACATAAGTAATGTAATTGAAACATGTCCTGATAAATAGCCAAACAAAAAAGTTATCAAGTATATTTGTTGGACTTCAAAAATGTATGCTTTCGTACAAAACATATGTGTATCAATCAAATTCAAAATGTGTGTCCTGAGCTTTTTTGGTTTTTATGGTAGTTTTACTTTATTTGTGATTGTCTCTACTCTTCCTAGTTTTATGAGAAGGTTTACTGATTTGATAGGAGGTTTATCTATACTTTTTTTGAGTATTATTTCATCTAAAAGGGTGAAATTTTGGTTGATGACAAATTAATTTTCTGTTTTTGTGTTTATTGTAGTGAATATTATAGCATTGGGATTTGCAAATATCATTGGTGGACTTTTCATCCTTGGTCACAATGTGAGTGGGCTTCCATGTGCTCCTCCAATCTCATAATTCTAAATTGTATCATCTTATCTCTGTGGCATTCTTTTTTATGTATTTTTCATGCATAAACAAAATATAGTTGAAATACCTTGTTGAGATAGACTATGGAAGTAGGAATGACTCATCATATGGCAGGTTAAAATTAAATCATAGCTGCTCTTGTAACCTGAGCCTTTAAACATCTAGCTATATATGTTTCTCTTCTGTGACAATAATGTTGTTTTTATGCTAAGATTAGTCATTGTTACATTTGACTTTATTTTTTATTCTCGTTCCATCAACAACACCTTCTTGTTTAACACATGTTACAACATAATGGATGAATGTATGATCTGATAGCTGAAAAATGTTCTCTCTATAAACCTTGATAAGTCTATGCTATTTCAAAACATGGTGACATGTCCTTGATGCTATGAAGTTCCATTTTCAATTCTATTTTTTTCATTTTAAAACTTGGTCAAGCATGCCTCCTTAAGACAAACTTATGATGCACTATGCACCAATTTCACTCAAGCCTTTTTTTCATAAACTAAATCCAAAGAAAAATACTAAGTCAGTGCTCTCCTTTTCCCCAGCTTGTTGACTTGAAAAATGATCACTCTGGGGAGGATGAAACACAAAGGGTTGTGCAAGATCGGTATAAAGAATTTCTAGGACGCCGAGAGAACTTCTTGCTTCATGCTGTTGTAGCTGTTTTATCGTTCCTGATTTTTGGTGCTGTACCCCTTGTTGTCTATGGCCTCTTGATCAATAAGAATTACTACACAGAACTTAAGCTAGGCGTGGTAGCAGCCACTTCTGTTGTGTGCATCATTCTACTTGCTATTGGGAAAGTTTATACCAGAAGACCACCCAAAACTTATATAAAAACTGCGTTATACTATGTTGCATTGGCACTTTCAACCTCAGGAGTAACATATGTAGCAGGAAACCTCATCAAGGATCTCCTAGAGAAACTTAACCAGCCAGAATCAGGTTTCGTTATTACCATGCCCATATCAGACACAAGAATGGGATCAACATGGATGATGTCTCAATGAAGCGGTAGGAAGTAGGACTTTTTGTTAGAAGGAGTTTGTGTTTCTTATTTCGCTTATCTTCAAAGGTAGTCACTAGAGGAACTTGATTAGAATAAATATTTGTAGCAAGACATGAAGGTTCAAGCAACCTTTTATTTTCTTTTTCTTTTTCCTTTCTAAGAAACTCTTCGATTTTTGTTACCAAAAGAATGAAAACTTGGAAAAAAATTGAAAAAAAATATTTGTATTCCATCTATTTTTTGAGTTTAAATCTTTTGTAGTTTTATTGTGTTGCTTATCCAATGACATACTTTGTGGAAAAGGTGAGTTACATAACATAGTTGTTAAAATAGTTTGTTTATTATTTGTTGCACATTGTTAATGAAGATGCTTTTTTTTATTGTATCTAGCTTAAGGATCATGGGGTAGTTTTTCTCCCTTTTATTGTACTAGTTCTCACCCTTTTTCATATATATATATATATATATATATGTATGTATAATACATTAGTTTAGACAATGATCATTATATTTTGTCATCTTTGTATTAGAACAAGTATGATCACGCTCCATTTCTTTGTTCACTAGTTTAACATCTTTTTCTTTGACCAACTTAGGATTAGGTGTACTTTAAACCCAACTCTAGAAACCTCGTGATTTAATATTGAGACACATTCTCTCATGCATTGATATTTTCTGGTACTATGTTTAGTTAGGAATGACAATGTGGGGTGGGTTGTGTGGATCAATCTCCAATAAGAAGAAACACGGGACGAACTAACTATGTTAACCTATTGACCCACTTAGGCTCGTTTTGCATAACTTGTCGTAACCCATGCGGGCTAGGTATAGGGTGGGGTAGGTCATCCCACATAATATTTTATTTCTTCAATTCAAGGTTGCATCTAATATTGTGAAGAAACAACAATGATGTTTTTGAAGTCAAGAGAAGATATGCCTAATTACCATAGTTTTTTAGTAGCTTAAATATGTTTTTGTGTTCATGAAATATGTAAATTTGACATATTTATTTGATGTAGATGTTAATCTTATGTTTATTTAGCTCATTTAAATTTTATTGTTAAAGGTAGACTCATGAAGTGCAACAAAGATGTGAAACATTAAAATAAGATACATTTATGTGTGTGTATATATAAGAAAATGTTTTTCTTATGTGTGCCAGGTCGCAGACACACGAGTTAACCCTTATGCGAGCCAAATGCAAACATGCATTACCATGTCTGGTGCATGCAACTCCAGTTCGGATTTCGGGCGACCAACAATCAGGCCGAATACGAAGCCCTGCTGGCCAGGCTGAACCTAGCCTACGACATTGGAGCGCGCGAGGTCACATGCAAAAGCGACTCCCAGGTGATGGTCGGCCATATCAACGGAGATTTCGAGGTTAAAGAACCTTTGCTGCAGCGATACTACCACGCGGCCAAAAACAGTATCGCCCGCTTCAGCAAAGCACCCTTGCAACACATACCGAGGGAAGACAACAAGAGGGCCGACATCCTGTCCAAGCTCTGGGTCACCAAAAAGAAGAGCCATCAGAGGTCGGTCATACAAATATGGCTGAGACACCCGAGTGTGACGGAGGCCGAGGCCGAGTGTCTAGCTGTAGAAGAAGAAGAGGCTGAGGCCGACAATTG
>Ga0123342_1006176_pt1 | contig 16785 bp, 7 predicted proteins | sample Turbeawhitnodule_FD_89960 | JGI IMG/M metagenome (GOLD analysis project Ga0123342, IMG submission 89960) | Root nodule microbial communities of legume samples collected from Mexico - Turtle bean Mexico white nodule | ecosystem: Host-associated > Plants > Roots > Nodule | place: Mexico: Nepantla... | reverse complement strand
GTCCTCCTCTCGGCGATCTCTGATCACTTGGTCGCCTGGGTTCGCATCCGGCGACTACGACACAAACCTGGTGACCGCCGGTTTAGATATGCTAGAGATCGGAGCACGCCAACTTAACGATTGACGACTACACGAGCTCCCCGACTTCCTTCCCTTCTGTCAGCCAAGTGTTCTGTTCAACACGCCTATATTATCGCTTGCTGCCACGTCATCACTTCCGACTACCTGGGCGGTACAATATGTATTATATATTATATTGTATTATTTTTTATACTTTTTAATTAATTATTTATAAAATAATAAAATTATATATATATATATGTGTGTGTGTTTTAATGTAATAAAAATATAAGCGCATGTATTTTTTGTAGTGTAAGATAAATTGGATGTAAACTATTTAGGCACTTTTTTTTTCACGAAGAAACGCATATAAAGGCTAACACCCTGAAAGATAAGGAAGAATAAAAAAACTGAAAAATTGGTTTCAATTATTTATTTCTTTTAAGGGTGTGTTTCGATTGGGGAGCGAGTGTGTGAAGATTTGAGGGAGTAGATGTGTGAGAATGTGAGAAGAAAGTGTGAAGAAAGTGAGGTTGATTGGATTGGAGTATGTTAGGGTGGATGTGTGAGGAAAGTTTATGGGAGTTTGTCAGTCATATGATGAGTGTGAGAAAATTTTAATTTTTTTTAAATTGTTAAATGTTACTTTACAAATTTATCCTTGCCTATTAAATTTTTTTAATAATGAAATGAGTTATTTTTGTTTAAAAATAAACAACTTTCACATATTTCGTAGATTTAATAATTAAAATTAGAAAATAAATATATATTAAATATAAATAGATATAATTTAAAAATTATAATTAGAAAAAAAAATTATTCAACAAATTAAATAAAAACAAAAATTCAAATAATTTCTTAAAATATTAAACATGCATTATAAAATTAAAAAATAAATCAGATTATATAAATAAAAGATAATATTTTTTATTATTAAAAATCCTATAGTAATGAAAAATAAAAAAATACTAAAAAAATATAACGTAATTAACAATAGAAAATAATTTCATAAAAAAACATAATAAAATAATTTTTTAAAATATTAAATATATACTATAAAATTAGAAAATAAATCACATCTTATGTAAATAAATAAAAAATACTATTAAAAACCTTTGTAGATGAATGAAGTTAAATTCAGAAATAACACATGCTGATGTGAATTTCTCTCTACATTTCTTCATTTTGAGGGAAAAGGATATTTACGGTTCACAAGTATATCCTCTTCTTCTCTTTCCTGCAAAACCTTGGATTGAAATTCTGCAAACAGTTTCTTAATCATTGTTTGATTGTTTTCCTTGATTGCTTTATATGTGAATTGTGTTAAAGCTTCATTCCTAATCAATCTTTGCGAAAATCTTTGATAAACAATTCACCCCCCTACTTTTTTAAGCCATTAATTCTTACAATTGACATCAAGAGCTAGGTTCTTGAAAAATATTCAAGTTTTTATTTTATTTTTGAAAACTATTTTAATGGCTAGCAAGGTTGCATCATCTAAAACTCACCTTGATTGTATAGCTAAGAACATAATTGTCTCAGCCCTTGATTCTGATGAACTTCTCAAAGTTTCTGATTGTATCTCAGCCAAAGAAATGTGGGATACTCTTGAGAGAATTCACAAGAACTCAAGGAGTGCTTGTATGGACAAGAATGAGCCCTCTGCTGAATCATCTTCTCCAGAATTCAAGATGGAAGTTTGTCTTATGGCAACAAAAGAATCTGGATCAAACCAACTAAGTACATATTCTTCCAATAATTGTGAAAAATATTTCCAACTTCTTAATGTTTTCCAAGAAACTCATTTAGAAGCTAAAAGATTAACCCTTTCAAATTATCGGTTGAAAAGTGAAAAAAACTGGTTGAAAGAGAAATTCAAAGTTCTAGAAAAAGATTTGAACAATTCAAATGCTGATTTTGAAAATCTTGAAATGATTTATCAAAACTTCTCTTGTAAGTGTGATTCTAGTATTTGCAAAAATTGTGAATCTTTTCAAAAGAAAGTTTTGTATCTTGTGAAAACTGTTGACACAATTTCAAAAGGCAAATCAAATTTTGAGAATGTTTTAGCATCTCAAAAGTGTGTTTTTGGGAAATCTGGTTTGGGTTTTAACCCACAAAGTAAAACCAGTGGCTGCACAAAACCTTTTTCAACCATCACAAAAAATCAATCGGTTAAAAGGTTGAAACAGACGGTTGTTTATTGTTTCTACTGTATGAGAAAGGGCCACTCTGTTAGATTCTGTAAAATTAGAAAGTTTTTTGTTCCCAAAGGTATCCTAATGTGGGTTCCTAAGAATCATAAGGTTCCTTGGAATCATATTAACATCCATGGACCCAAATTTGTAAGAGGACCAGATCTAACCACCTGATTTTGAATTTTGCAGGATTGCTTGGTGAGAAAACATCATTTGTGGTACTTAGACAGTGGCTGTTCCAAGCATATGACTGGAGATGCATCCAAATTTGTCAGCATCACTCTCAAACAGGAAGGGCATGTGACCTATGGAGACAACAACAGGGGAAAAATCCTTGGTAAAGGTACCATAGGCAATGAAAACAACTTTCTAATATATGATGTGCTCTATGTAGAAGGACTTAAGCACAGTCTGCTCAGTATCAGTCAGCTCTGTGACAGAGGCTACCAAGTCACCTTCAAAACAAATTCTTGTGAGATTCGGCTGCCAAACTCAAAAGAAGTTCTGCTTGTTGGTAAGAGACCAAATAACGTCTATTTGCTTGATATCTCTAACTCCACATCAATCAGTTGTCTTGTAACAAAACATGAGGAATCATGGCTTTGGCATAGAAGAATTACACACATATATATGCATCATTTGAATAAACTGATTTCAAATGAACTTGTACTTGGCTTACCCAAACTTAAGTTCGAGAAGGAACATGTGTGTGAAGCTTGCCAAAAGGGAAAACAAACAAGAAAATCTTTTAAACGAAAAACTTTGTTTCAACTTCAAAACTTTTTGAACTATTACACATGGATCTTTTTGGCCCTTCTAGGACTATGAGTCTTTGAGGAAATTTGTATGCTCTTGTGGTTGTAGATGATTTTTCCAGGTTTACTTGGACCATTTTCCTACACTAAAAAAAGAAGGCCTATCCTGAATTCAAAAAGCTAGCAAAAAGGTTGCAGAACGCATGTTGCAGCAACATTGGAGCAATTAGAAGTGACCATGGTGGAGAATTTCAAAATGAGAAATTCAGCAACTTTTGCAACAAGCTAAGTATCTTCCACAACTTCTCAGCACCAAGAACACCCCAACAAAATGGAGTGATGGAGAGAAAGAATAAATCACTTGAAGAGATAGCAAGGACAATTCTGAATGAATCATCCCTTCCTAAACGCTTTTGGGTTGATGCGGTAAGTACAACATGTTATGAGATGAATCGTGTGCTTATCAGGCCAATCTTGAAGAAGACCCCTTATGAGTTGCTAAATGGAAGAAAGCCTCACATAGGCCACCTAAAGGTGTTTCGATGCAAATGCTACATCCTAAACAATGGCAAAGAAAATATGGGTAAGTTTAATGCTAAAGCTGACAAAGGTATTTTTCTTGGATATTCTCTATCTAGCCATGCATATAGGGTTTACAATAAGAAGCTTATGGTTGTTGAAGAATCTATGCATGTTATTTTTTATGAAACTAACAAATTTGAGCAAGGTTTAGCAAAGATCAGCACAGAAGAAGATGAATAGAACATCTTCCTGAAGAATCTGGAAAACAACATAAAAATTCAACCGGTTGATTATGCGAAACAACCGATTGAAAGTCTGCAGCAGAGTGATCTTCCAAAAGAATGGAGGATTCCCAGAGATCTCTCTGTTGACAACATCATTGGACAGATCAACAAGGGGGTGTCCACAAGAAGGAGAGTGGCAAACTTCTGCAACCATACAACTTTTGTCTCCAAGATTGAACCAAAGTCAATCAATGATGCACTCAAAGATGAGCATTGAACAACAACTATGCATGAGGAGCTCAACCAGTTTGTGAGAAATGATGTGTGGTCCCTTGTCCCTAAAATAGCTCAAATGAATGTTATAGGTACAAAATAGGTTTTCGGGAACAAGTCGGATGATTCAGGTGTCATCACAAGAAACAAGGCAAAGCTTGTTGCTAAGGGTTACAACCAAGAAGAAAGAATTCATTATGATGAGACATTCACACCGATAGCAAGGTTAGAAGTTGTACGACTTTTATTAGTTTTTGCTTGCATGAATGGGTTCAAATTACTTCAGATGGATGTGAAGAGTGCTTTCCTAAATGGGATTGTGAATGAAGAGATCTTTGTATCACAACCACCTGGATTTGAAGATCACCGATATCCCTATCATGTATACAAGTTGAAGAAAGCCTTGTATGGCCTTAAGCAAGCACCAAGGCAATGGTATGAAAGGTCAAGTTGTTTTCTTCTATCTCATCAATATGAAAGAGGGAAGATGATAAAACCCTTTTCATTAAAAAATCTGATTATGTTGTAATCTTAGTTCAAATATATGTGGATGACATTATATTTGGATCTTCTAATTAAAAATTGTGTGAAGATTTTGTAAAAGTTATGCAAGGAGAGTTCGAAATGTCAATGATGGGGAAGCTTTCTTTCTTTCTTGGACTGAAAATCAAGTAATCCAAAGAAGGCATCTTTGTATGTCAATCCAAGTATTGCAATGACATACTCAAAAAGTTTGAAATGGAGAGTTGTAAAGCTGCACCAACACCTATGTCAACAAATTGTTACTTGAGTGCTGATGAAGCTAGACCAAAAGTTGATCAAACTAAATACAGGGGGTTAATAGGTTCTTTACTATACTTTACTACGAGTAGACCTGATATTATGTTTGTTGTTTGCCTTTGTGCCAGGTTCCAATCCAGTCCTAAGGAATCCCATCTTAAAGCTGCCAAAAGAATCTCAAAGTATATTAAAGGCCAAACATCCGTGGGCTTATGGTATCCTTCTCACTCTCGTATACATCTAGTAGGATACTTTAACTCTGATTTTGCAGAATGTAAACTAGATAGGAAGAGCACAAGTGGGACATGCCACTTGCTTGGATCAAGCCTCATATCATGGAAAAGCAAAAGGCAAGCGTGTGTAGCAGTATCAACAGCTGAAGCTGAAAATAAAGCTGCAGGGAGCTGTTGTGCGCAAATCATGTGGATCAAATAACAACTTTAAGACTTTGGATTGAAGATAAGCAAGGTCCCTTTTATTGTGACAACACAAGTGCAATAAATCTCACAAAAAATCAGGTTCAACATTCCAAGACCAAGCATATTGAGATTAGGCATCACTTCATTCGTGACCATGTCAGCAATGGAGATTGTGTGATTCAGTTTGTTGCCACAGAAAGTTAGCTTGCAGACATTTTCACAAAACCCTTATCCAAGGACAAGTTTTATTCTCTAAGGAATGAGTTGGGCATAATTGATATGCATGTGTTTTCTTAAGTTTTTTATCCTTCCTTTTGTCTATTTGTGGAGACAAATAGGTGGAGAAGTGTTTGGGATATGTGATGTTCTTATTATCTACACTATTTCTGCTTTTGAACATTGCTATAACTGGTTTATGTTTGAAATTTAAACTGATAAAACTCTGATACAAAATTTCAACCGATTATTCCTGCGAAATAATCGATTGTTTATCTGTGTTGCACCTTTGTATGTTTGACTGGTTTCTCACATTGATTTGGTTGATGTTCCTCTTTGGAAATCACCTAGTGGGAATTGGTTTGTGGTGCTTGTTTGATTGGAATATATTATCCTGTATGTCTATGTTTGCTCATGAATGCAGGTTATACAGATTCTAAACAAGAACATTCCAAAAAGCATCCCAAGGATTTGTCTCCATCAAATAGGGGGAGATTGTAGAACATGGGAGCTTTGATGTTTCAAATCCATGATGAAGCTTGAAGTTGTGTTGCTTTTTGGTTTGGGATTAGTCTAGGGTGTTTATAATCTTTGTAAGATCTTTCCTAATCCTTTGCACAAAGCTTGATCAATCTGTTTTTATAAGAAGTTTGATTTTCTAAGCAAAGAGAAAAACAACCGGTTGAATTATCAAAATAATCAGTTGTTTGTCACTTGACTAGTTTGAAGGTTTTAAAACTGTTTTTGACTTGGTTAAGTAACTGCCTAACCAATTCAACCGGTCAAAACGAATTTTCAACTGGTTGATTGTGACATTTCATAACAGCTTTTTGAAAACCTGTTAAGCTGTTTTGGATGTGAATCAAAACTGTTTTTGTCAATAAATATTGCCTAGAATGACTAGTTTTGTGTGCTATAAATATAGCCTTTCTTTCAAAACAATATATACAAGTTTGAAATCAAACATAGTGAGATTGAGATTGATTTGAAAGAATTTTTTCTAAAGTTTTGCAAGATTGTTGTTTAGCTGTGCATTGGTTCAAGGTCTGATCATAAGAGCTTTTTTATTCCTGTAAACTCAGGTGTATTTTGTTCCTTTCATGATTCTTGTATTTGATCTTTCATAAACTTGTAAGTGTGTGTGAAATCCTGTAAAGTCAGAGGGTGTTCTGACTAGAGGTGTGTGTTTGCTAAGAGGGTGAGTGATTCTTGTGGTTTCAAGAGCACCTCTTTGTGGTTGTGTTGTTGTAATTTGTGAGTGATTACTAGTGGAACCCAGTGGTTGTTCTGGGAACTAGATGTAGCTCAAGGTTGAGTGAACCAATATACAATTGCCTGTGTAAATCTCTCCCTCTCTCTCACTCCTTATAACTGTTTGTTTTAATTCTATTTTTGTTGCTGTTATAAACAACTGGTTAAAACGAAGTTTCAACCGATTGAAATTCTGCAAATAGTTTCTTAATCAATGTTTGATTGCTTTCCTTGATTGATTTATCTGTGAATTGTGTTAAAGCTTCATTTCTAATCAATCTTTGCGAAAATCTTTGAAAAACAATTCACCCCTCTTGTTTAAGCCATTAATTCTTGTAAAAAAAAAACACAATATAAGGTGATGATGATGATGAGGTGCGAAATTAAAGCATATAATGGAAAGCAACAAGATGGAAAAACCAAAAAAGGAAAAAGAAGAACATAAGAATATAAGAGGAATGAAAATGGCGCAAGGAAGGAAGAAATGAAGAGATAAAGGAAGCTTATGAATGATGATGGTGGTCACACCACTTGGAGTGGTGGGAGACTCCAAAATGAGTGGTGAACAGTCGTCATTTGGAGTGCACAAACACCCAAGATAAAACCCACAAAAAGAGAGCACTCAAGACTCACTCAACACTCTGATAGAGTTTATTTTCTATTCAAAATTCAATGTCTCAATACATGAAGCAAAACACTCTTTATATAGGAAAGTGTGACTTGTGGAGTAAAAGTAAGAGGGGTAGGGGCGTAATTTGTGAGAAACCTTGTAGAAGGTAGGTCAAAGAAACCCTAAACCTAAGTGCACTTGTCTTTAAAAAATGGGATTGACACAAGCCCAATTTGCTAAGTACACTCCCATTTATGCTATTTGAACCTAATCTACTAAAATTAAAAACAAAGAAACATCCTGGTACTCAGTTGCCATCACATGGGCTCTGCTCTTGGTGATCCTCTGAGGAATGATAGGTTTTGAGGCACTGGCTAGTGGATGGTCCTGGCCTAGCCCTGGATCATGTGTCATGTTCCGGGTCATCCTTATGGAAAGTTAGGCTAGTTTAGGGGATGCTCTATCTCTAATGTCTTCATCACTAAGTTATAAGAATTTCAATGACAACAAACTTGAAATATGATATGTTAAAAAAAGCAAGTGAATTTGCCAAGAATACAAGAGAAAAAAATATTGTGAGTAGATTATCATAACATCAAATAATATAATTTATAATATTTGTTTATGGATTGAAAATGATTCACAAGCTCATTCCATACATAATATTTTTTAATGATAGAGAAAATAATTAGTATGACTTCTTGCATGGATTGATGTCTTTGAGAACTTATAAACATGTTATGTGTTACCCATGAATGAAAATCACTTTGTGGCAATAAATTGTTTTCTTAAATGTAATTTATGATATGAATATAGTGGTGACAGTTAATGGTATGGGAGGGGATCTTAACTCTCACAAATTCTTTTACGCATATACAAATTTTCTACACTTATAAAAAAAAAATTACATCCCCAAAATATTTTCTAAAAGTCCGTTATTGATATAATATGTTATATAAAAATTATATTAAAGTTCAATTATATGATTCATTCTTCCTATTAATGGATTTAATTAATCCAAACACCTAATTAATTTTTTTACAAGTACATTAAGGAAATAGACTTTTCATTAGTTTTGTTTCGTCCTTAGAATAGTGTCGTCAGATGAGCAAACATAGGAAGATTCGTCAATCAAATTTATATACATACGGACAACTACATAACTTTTTTAAACTTCTCCATAACTAAAAATATATACGTATAAGTTAAAATATAGATACTTTCTTATATAATTTTTTTTTATTTTTAACTAATTTTATTTAAAAAAAATCTTTTTATTTGTTTTTTCTTATAAAAAACATTATACAAATATTCATCTATAATAAAACTACCCATAATAGAAAAAAAAACTATCTACCCAATAAAAAGATTATTTATAATAAATTAAAAGATTTTTTTTATAATTAAAATTTAATTAAAAAATTCATGACTTAATAATATATTTTTATTTCAACCATTATATGTATTATATATTATATTGTATTATTTTTTATATTTTTAATTAATTACTTATAAAATAATAAAATTAAATATATGTTTTAATGTAATAAAAATATACTTACACATCTGAAAGCGCATGTATTTTTTGTAGTGTAAGATAAATTGGATGTAAACTATTTAGGCACTTTTTTCACTAAGAAACGCGCTAACACCCTTAAACATAAGGAAAAAACAAAAACTAAAAAAATTGTTTCAATTATTTATTTATTTTGAAGAGTTATTATTTAAACTTTCCTTGAGTTAGATGTTTTATTTAAGTTTATAATTTTATTGATTTTATATTAAAATGTTGTGATCAATTAAACATTAAAAATATTCTTTTATTAATTTTCTTATTTAAATTAAATATAAAAAACCACCTCACCTCTGAAATCCAAGCGTTTTTTTCTTACAGTTGCTCTCTTCCCAAATCGCCATCAAAACCAAATAAAAATAATAATAAAAAGTTAACTACAAGTTTCCGTGATACGCTTGCAGTGGTTGTTCTCAGTCTGCGATCACCAAGGTCTTCCTCGTTCAATGTATGTCTATTCGATTGTATTTGTTCTTGTTTCCTGAGAAATTTGACATCGAAAACTTAAGATTTTCGAAAAAATTAGATTTTGGGATGCTTATGTACTCAATTCAATTGATGTGTTGTTGCTGCTTTTAAATTTTGTGTTGATTGGAGATGTGGCGTTCTTATTCCATCATACATTGGTTCTGTAAAAGTTTAATTATTTGATCTGGTCTCAGAACTTTCCACATCTATCCAACATATCGCAAGGGGTTTCAACATGCGTTTGGTGATTAGCAAAAATCGAGTTCAACCGTGTTAAAGAAAACAAATCTGATAATCATATACAAGTTAGACTGCTTAGCTGTAAACATTATCAAAGACGGGGACTATTTCCTCAAGTTATTTTCTTAAATTATGAGTTTTTAATGCGTTGTAAGTGCAGTTTCCATTAAATTGGCTTAGATTTTGCATCCCTTCATCAGTGTGAATTGTGATTTTGATACTTTTGACATTATTCTCCTTAATTGAATCCAGACTTTTCTATAGCTTGCATGCCTGCTACTGATGAAAGTTCTATGTTTTTCTTGCCTTCATTTCACATTCTAAACTTCATAACTTTTCCAGACAGTAAAAAAAGAAAGGGAACATATTTATGTACTTTACAAGGATTGCCTAAAATGCCTATTTGATCTCTGTTAAATTTTGCTTATCTATTTATTGGCTTTTGGCTATGCTATGTGTAGTAAACAACGGAATGGAGGGATCTGTTTTCACTCCTGCATTGGAAGGAATTAAGCTTGTAAAATCGGAGCAAGGAGAAATTCTGACTCAACCTTTCTTGGATGCCTGCAAGCATATACTTCCTGTTATCGGTACGTGCTCTTATTTCCCTTGAAATGTTATCGTCGCAATACAAAGATAAAGAAGACAAATATGCTAAGTGGACATTTTTCTGAGTATTCTTCCTTTTGTTTACTGTGTTTTGTTGTAAGAGAGGAACACGGTGGTCCTTTACTTCTATCGAATATTCTACAGTATGTTAAACCATGTGAAGAGAACAACGACATTACATTTGACAGATATTGATGGATTTTTTTTCCTTTTGAACAAGTCAAGATGCACATAAGCGATTTTTCCATAATGGATTAAGTTCTCTTATATGTTATTTCAAAATTGGGACAAAAAAGAGTTGATCTCGGTTTACCTATCAAATTTAGTACCTATATTACATCAAACTAAGTATCATTGTATGCTTTTGACATCATTTCTTGGTTATTCAAGTGTCAGTAATTACGTATCCGTTTTATTTATAAACCTTTTCATTAAAAGGAAAAAAGAGTAAAAAGCAAGAGAATCATGAACCCTTAAGGATAAAAAACTTATATACATTTGTTAATATGTACAACTAGGGTGTTACAATCTAACTCTAAAAACATAAATTTTATAACAAAATATATTGTTAACATTTTGTTGTCGTTTGCTGCTTCGTAGAGCCTCAAATTGTTAACTTGTATCGGGATTATATGTACTAATGTTTTTTCTTATGGCAGATAAGTTTGGAGCTGCTATGGCCCTTGTTAAGTCTGACATTGGTGGTAACATAGCGGTTGGTTTCTGTCACCCGTTTCTATCTTATATATTCCTTTTTTGGTATACATGGATTGCATGCATGATTGTAGATTTATATGTAATAATGTTTAGTTGTGTTATGATGACATGCTATGATTACATGGTTTTGCCATAAGTGTAAGGTGGGTGTTGATTCATTTTTCTACTTCATGTGCAACTGGCTTGCATAAACATGCTTATGCTTTACTTTTATACAACTTTTTTTGGCTTTTGTTATGTATTAACTACCGAAACCTTTAATATTGTTCAAAACCATAAATGCGATATGTTCTCACTCTCGTTCCTTTCAAAGCAGAGATTGGAATCTAAGTATGCCTCCAATCCAACCCGATTCAATTGCCTGTACACTTTGGTGCAAGTTGAGATTGAAACTAAAACGGCCAAGTCATCATCCAGTTGTACCAATGGACTTCTGTGGCTCACAAGGTAAAGAACACCAGTCACCTACTATTTAACTTGTAATTCATACTGGTATGGAGTTCTCAAATCTTTTATTTTACAGAACTATTTCTTTAATTTGTAATGTTTCAACTTTCAAGCACGAAGCCTTTTGTCTATGAGTAAACAACTAACCAATACAAAAAGTTATTAGGATTAAAAAGGTATTGAGATATGGATGGAATTTTTAATTCAGAAATCATGATTTTGGGAACACATCTCTTAAAAAAGAGTCGGTGTTAGAACATGTACTACTCAAATTTTGAGATCAAAATGCAACATAAACTATTAATAGAGACATTATGAAGAGCAGCAATGTGTCCATTTGTGAATGGATGACTATTGTACTGGGATGTTTATCACCACAAATTTGTCATGATATTCTCCAATGACTCTAATCGTGGATCAACAAAATTTGATCTTGGCCTATTCTTCTAAAATAAAAAGTCTGAATTTCTTTCTTACCTGTTTTGGTTGAGTCACTTTCTCAAGGTGTTATGGGATATGGAAGATTCATATTGCTTTTATTATCTTTTGGCTCAATGACGGTTCTTTTCACTGGCATCAATTGTAGAGCCTTTTTTATTTTATTTTATTTGCTAAGCTTATTAAGAAAGAAAGCGCAAAGGTTCTTTGTGGGATTTCTTTCCTTCAACACCTTACCACTTAGTTCTTGCCTGACCTCAATGTTCTTATCATTACATAGGTGTCCCTTCTGCTTAATTCCCTCCCCTGCTCATTTTGCCATCATGAATCTTTCATCCAATGCCCTTCCCGTTAGCTGTTCTAATGTAAACCTTACTAATAGGAGGATTTTTCCCAACACTTATATTAGTTTACTAATTTTTATTTTGTAACCACAGACCACAAGAAATGGTTATTAGTTACATTGAATTGTCATGTTTTAACCTTTATTCATTTATTTCTCTGACCTACAAAATTTTCAGAGCAATGGATTTCTTGGTGGCATTGTTCCAAAACTTAGTCGGCCATACAGATTGGTCAATGGCACAAGCCTGCACAGATTCATATAACAAGACTCTAAAGAAGTGGCATGGCTGGCTTGCTAGTTCGAGCTTCACTGTAATGTTCTTTTGCTGCTTTTTTTCTCTCCCTTATAATCTTGAATTTCCTTAACTGAAACAAAACCAATTTATTGAAAAATCTTGCCTCATATTGACCTAAGTTTGTAAAATGTCATTCTAGATCATAAAATAGTTGTCATAGGAAGTGCATTAAGTTTACTACTTGGGCCCTCGTTTAATCCATTTGATACAATATTTCCTCCCGATCCCATGAATATTTGATACTTTAATGCAGTGGGAAATCCATTCATCCATTCAAGTTAGTGATTTTAATTATCAGATTTCAGTAATTTAGAAATTATCACATCAAGTACAGATTGGATGAAATATACTAAAATCCTCATATTCTAGTACTGCATACTAAGTTTTATTTTAGCTAACCTAAGCAATTTTAAAGTCTATTCAGTCATGTGTATCCACCTTTATATTTGTAATAAATTAGAGTGTTAATTCCACGTTTTTGAAAGTAAGATAATCTCTTGTTGTATTGATTTAAATCTTTGTTTGCATACATACATGTGTGTATATATATAGAGAAATAGATATTCAGAGGAAGGGAAAGGTTTGACTAAACTGGTTACATATCTCCTTTATAATTTAAGTTGTTTTACTCTTTAATGTTTTATTTTTAGATTAAGTTGAATTTAAAAATACCCTTACAATGCATAAAATACTTAGTTCAACTAACATTCTAATGTCTTTAGTCCTTTTTTTGGTTTTCTATTTTCAGTGTGTGTAACACCCCAGAAAATAACATCTAACTATTACAATACAAGTTCTACTGGTTTCTATACAAACTTGAAATACAAACATTTACAATATTAAAACATCCTAGAGCTTTCTGGGACCTCTTACACCTGTATGATTCTCTGCTCGTGTACATAGTACAGTCATCGCAGTTCACAACACAGCAAGAAAAACAAAGGTAAGCTAGTGAAAATAAAATTTTACAATATATACAATTAAATCAAAAGAGAAAACCAAATTACATGATCAATTTCTCAATTATTCAATCTTCTTCAAATTCTAACATAAAACAATCACATAAATCTCATGGATCTACACATCCAGGATATTCAACAAACAGAATAACATCTGACGTCTTCTGGAAGACTCGTATTAAGTAAGTCCTACCAGAGACTAATACCTGATCCAAAGATTACCCGCGAATCCAATAGAAAGGATCAGGGTAAGTTCAATACAACCCAAGCCGTGCATCTCATATGTCATGGTGTGCATGAACTCCCCCATCAGCTTCTCACCACTTGATATCTTAGTCTATGTGACTTACATCAGTGAAGCTCGGAGATCTCTGTTACCACATAGGCATCAATACTTAATACACAACAAACATCAGTCCATACATTATCCCAAGTGTATGAATTCAATTTCATACCATTTTCATCATACAATATCATTCAAAACGCAATCCACAATATTCAAAATCCTATTTAACATAAAAAAACAACACTTAAATACTAAACCATCAAAATCTAATATTTCTACAAGTTTAAATAATATATAAACAAACAATGTAATATATAAACACACAACATCCCTGCAAGAGAAATTGAATATTGGGACCACATCCCCTCCACATTCAGATCTTCTAGCCTAGGATGCTATTAAAAATTAAATTTAGCTCCCTTACCTTAATTGCTTGCTTTCCAAGCAACCTCTAGAATTTTATTCCTCTACTCTGGATAAACTTCAAGATTTAAGGGTCTAATACAAGTTATCCAAATTAAACAAAAATTCAGTATGTAGTAGAATAAGTTGAGAGGATTACTCTTCTCAATTGACCCCACCAAGAAAGATGACTAAATCCTAAGAAAAAACAAAGAACAAAGGATCTTTATAGCGAAAATGAACTTACTCTGTTTGAAAATCTAATCGGTTAGAAATGTTCATTAACTTCTCAACTACAACGTAGTCCAATCAGATTCTAAAATAGATGAAAATTGGGAGAGAAAATTAAGATAGAAGGAAGAGAATAGAAGTTGGGAGAGATGGAGAGAAAGCAATAAGGAAGAAGAAGTGACTTACGTTCTTACAGTGGGGAACTAATATATTGTCTTCAACATGCTTTTAATACACAGTAAATATTCCATTTGCAGGTAGCAATGAAGCTGGCTCCTGATAGAAAGAAATTCATGGAGGTGATACAAGGTCCTGGTGGTGATGTCAGTAGTGATATACAGAAATTTTGTACTGACTTCTCTCCTCTCCTAGAAGAGAATCACAAGTTCCTGGTAAATGTCTTGGATTTTTTAGCTATTTGATCGATCATCATTGTTACTAGCATGCTTGAATATACTGTTCTGGATTAAGCCTCTGATGAATCCAAAAAGTTTCTTTAGTAGGGCTAAAAATAGTTTATGATATTTATTTAAAAAAATATTATAATTTTTTTTTAAATTATATAATTTCATGATAAAAATGTGAAGTGCAAATTATGACTGTCTTTTACATATTTTCATACTTCTAAAATATTGTACAAATTTTTATTGTCAATATCAAAATTAATTTTTAAAGTAAAAATATATAAAATGTTGTTTAAATCAATAAACTTATTGTGTTCGAGGTAATTAATTCATTTTAAGAAGAAATAATATTATATATTTTAGGTACAAAAATAAATAAAAAATCTTAGTGGGCAATTGTTCTCCACACCATTTAAAAGTATGTAGGAACTAAAGCTTTTACTCTTTTTGATGCAGAGTCGTTGTGGTTTGGATGATATGAAGGCTTCATGAAGTCATGGATTCGTGATCAGAAGTCTCTTGATGAATGACCCTTGCCTTCTAAAATTTATGTTTCTTCGTTGCCATCCACTCCAATAACATGACTTTAATCTTGCACTGCAATTTAATTGTTTTTGTTTGCCAGTGTTGAATCTTTGAATAAGCACAATTTCGCTTGGTTAGAAATAACTTGTTGAACTATAGTTTCGCATCTCATTAATTTTTTATTATAAAAATACATTATAAATTTGTTTGTACTTCATTTTTTATTTTAGTTTGGATTGTGAGGTTTGCGTTGTTTTAGTTTTAAAAAAAAAAAGATTATATTTTCTCCGTTTAAAATTAATCAAATTTTTTAAAAAAAATTATTTGAAATGTTTAAATTTCTTTTTCCATTATTCAAAAAGTTCATATATTAAATTGGTTAAAATAGGTGAAATTTTGCTTGGATTAGAAAATGGATTTGAAATAATGAGTTTTAAGAGATGTGTAAAGTTGTTTGGATTAAGGTAAAATGAGTGAAAGTGAAAGAAAAATTTATGAAAATTTGTAAGTATCGATAGATATAATTAATTTTAAAAATTATAAAAATAAAAATAAATATATATATATATATAATTTATTTATTTATATTATTATAAATGAATTTTATTTTTATTATTATCAGTATTATTTAATTTTATTTATTATTTATAATTCTTTTAATTATTTATTATATTTGTTATTTCATAAATTTATTATTTATTTTAATTATCATATATATATATATATGTTTATTAATATTTTTTATTGTTTTAATAATAATAATAATGATTATTTATATTATATTATATAACTAATTATATTTATTTTATTATAATATAAATATAAATATTAATGAATTGTGTAACATCCTAAATTTTACCCATATATAATGAAATACAAGTAAAACAAGCAATATCTAATTACAAATAATATATACTACTTTCTCATATGTGTATCTCAAAAGAAATATATATTCCTCTTCATAGGGATTTAATAGTTTTAACAACAAATCATTCAAATAAAACTATTTCATCCTCCAGCTGCTCACTAAGGAGCTCTATTACCTGCAATCTCATCTGCTCCCGTGTAAAACACAATCATCACAGATACAGAAATAAACACAAACAAATAACAGGGTAAACTATCTATATAAAAAGTTTTGATATAATTCAAATTTTAAATTAATAAGCATAATTCATCAATTCTCATGCGATTTCTCAAACCCTCAAGTGTCTATTACATTCATAAAGTTCATATTTCATATGTCGGACTTCTACTAACTCATAACACATAGACTTTTGACTCTATTTCCGGAAGACTCGTGCGTTGACTTAGACTCAGAGATCTGCACCTGTCATACTATCTCACTGTGAAATCCACACAGTTATGCGCATAAAGAATCTCAATATCATATCACTCCTTGACAGGGTTAACTCATGTCAAGTTAGTTATCTTTCAAACAACTTACCCATTCATATGAACCTCCTTCGACTCTCACCACCTGAATAACTTCATCTATATGATTTCATTATCTCAGGAGAGTCAGGATATCTCCTTC
>Ga0123342_1006175_pt1 | contig 16789 bp, 15 predicted proteins | sample Turbeawhitnodule_FD_89960 | JGI IMG/M metagenome (GOLD analysis project Ga0123342, IMG submission 89960) | Root nodule microbial communities of legume samples collected from Mexico - Turtle bean Mexico white nodule | ecosystem: Host-associated > Plants > Roots > Nodule | place: Mexico: Nepantla... | reverse complement strand
TTTAAATATTTTTTTACATATATAAAACAAATATATTATATATATATATACTTTTATATATGTGTATATATATATATATATATATATATATATATATATATATATATATATAAGTACTATAAACATAATGAAAAAATATTTTTAAAAGTGAGTCTAATAAACAATGTTGAGATTTAAGAGGGGGTGAATTAGATCTCATGATGATAACAATTGTTCAAATTAGGATTATTATCGAAAAGTTGAAAAAAAAAATATAGTATTAGGTTTTCTTTCAATTGCCTTTGAAATTCATTTTGCATCTAATTTCATCATATTTATTATATTTTTTGTTTTTTTTTGTAAGAATTGTCCTTTTCTGATTGAAGATAAGTCGAGTTTTGGAGGAAATTTTATATAGGTGAATTTAATGGAACAAGTTTTACGTTTTGAATGAACAATAAATATTCTAAAATCAAAGTTGGTCGAATTTTGGAAGAAGCAAATTAGCCCAAATTTAAAAGAAGAAACCAACATTTTTTAGAAAGATAAAATATTAAAACGAAACTTAAAAATAAGATAAAAAATCAAAATATAGTTTATTCTGAAACTTAATAAAAGTTATATATCGTTTTTTATTCAATGATATTTATTAATAATTTTATATTTTTATTAAATTTGGACTAATAGTTAAAATATCTTATCAAAAAGTATTATTAGAAAGTATCTTGTCAACATTTTTGTTTTTATGTAAAAATGATATAAAAGTTTATGGGTCTCATTTTTTATTTAACAAATCTATACTTGCATCATGTCAAAGAAAAAAAAAATCTACTCACTTTTTGGTTACATTCGGAAATTTAAAACATAAACCAAGTTCATTTTTATTAAATATTAAAACAGATATAAAGATATAAATTTAATAACTACTTTATACCACCGAAAGATTAATTTAATGAAAAAAACATTAAAAAAGAGACTTTGTTAACGAATATTTTTAAATGAATTAAATATATTTGATATTTTCTTGATTGTTAAAATATAAATATTTTCTTAAGTTTTTCTTGCTTATCTGCTGTAAAGCAAAAAAACCTAAAATAAATAAACTATCCGATTTTTCTCTTTTTTTTCTCCCTCTTTCTATCCCATTATTATAAACTTTATTGTATAACTTTTATGAGATAAATAAAAATATTCAATTATTTTGGACATGAAGTAAATGAACTCTGTCCTCGTATTTAATTATGAAAACGTGTTTGCCGCTACAAAATATATTCCTAAAAATGTAATTATATTATGTAGACCACATATTTAATAAGTTGTATACATTTTTTTTATACCACACAAGAAGTAGAATTCAACACTTCTCAAACCAATGATTTTTTAATATAAATTTATACATTTAAATACTAAAATGTATACATTTTAAAAGTAATCACTGCTTTCAAGAACAAAGCTGCATTTGAAATCTATTAAAATCTATGACAAAAAAGATATTAATAACATTTAAAAAAAAGTTACGTTTTAAATTTAACCAATAATTTAAAGACGTGAATTGATATTTTATAGTCTATTAGTCTATATACAATATTATGATGGGAGAGCAATGAGTTTGTAGATTGTGGTGGTAGAAAATATATTGTGTATTATAATTAGATGAGAATTTGTAAGAAAAAATTTACACAATTTTAAATTTGTAAAATTACTTTTAGCTAAAAATTAGAGGCAAGTATACGAATTAAAGTAATTTTATGTTAGAAGTCTTTATCATATAAAACTTAAACTCTATTGCAAATTTATTTTTCTTGTAGTCTAATGTCTTTTTAAGAATAAAAATAATTTGATTTAAAATAATTAAATTTTAATTTTTTTTGTCAAGTTGTGAGTTTGAATAAAAATAATAAAAAGGAAATTGTGTATTTTGGGATGATAATTTATACCAAAATGACTTAGAGGATTATGAAACTAAATTTATAATAATTTGACCTTAAAAACCTGAAATGCCTTTAAATTGGAAGAGCAACTCTAGATGCAAAGGGTCTTAAGCTTCCTCTTCCTACTCATTCAAAGAATAAGTTAATTTCTTCTTCTATTTTTTTTTTTCAAGAGGATTATATGACTCATTAAAAAACTAGAATGAATTCGTCTGAAATTTAAAAAATATTTATTTAATTTTTTAATACTTTTTTACTATCAATTTAATGATTCACCATTGAACCAAATTTTCAACTAGTTTCCTAGCATTACTTATGTCTCCAACATTGCACCCAAGTAGTCTTTATAAAATAAAATAAAATAAAATATATATATAATTTATTTGAACAAGAGTTCCCAAAGTGTCCATAACAATTAGTGAATGGGGCAATTAATCAATATTGTTTGGAGATTAAATAAATTTAATAAAACGATATTTTTTTTTTTTGCTAAATATATTGTTTCCTCTTACGTGCAAAGCTCCTATTTAAAAAGTCCACTTAGACGTTCCATTTTCTTAAGTGGATGGATTCCTATAGGGTTATAAGATAAAAGAAATATAGTAATCATTTTGAAAAATAAAAGTGATTTTTTTCACAAATAGAACGTTGTCACCTTTAAAATTTTATTGCGTATTTATTCATTATTGAATAAGTTGATTTTTAATACTAGGTAAAAAAAATGTTTTTTATTTAGTTTGTATGTTGAAGGATCAATAAGAGATATTTGACTCGCATAACAATTCTAAATCATTTGGTTTGATTATGTTACGGATGTCGATACTTTCTCTCTCGACATGACAATAATAAAGTTAACTTGCATATATTAGTCATATTTTAATAATTAATTAAATTAATAAGTAATAGGAACTAAGTACTTATATAATATAATATGATCATAAGTATTTGGGTCTTCTTGGATTAATCTTAATCATTTAAACTTAAAACAATCACTATATAAGAGTCAACTTTCTCAACTAAAAGTAATGAAACTCTAATTTTAGACATATATTCCTAATTATGATCGATATTAATTTAAACATGAAATATATTTGTAAATAACTTATGTCAAGATTTGGAAACTATTTTTAAGACTTTTTCTCAATTTCTTATTTTTTTCACATTATTTTTTGTTGTTTTGTTAATTAATAACTTATTTACATTTGTGTAAGACTATAGTGTAGCTTATTTTTTTTGTTTTAATTTGTGTTGTTAAATTTTGCAGTATATTTCAATTTTTATTTTCACATATTCTTAAAAAGTTTGGGGACTTATTTCTATTATATTTATTTTACAATTGATGGTTCATATTTCTTTTGCACACTCTTGTTTCTATTAATTAATTATGCATTAATATAAGTTTAATTCGACACTTTTAGACACATAATTGAAATGTCATCCACAAAAAACTTAAAAGATACTCGTGTCTTATTTTCACTCCTTAATATTTGTTCTTGTGAAATATAATTCTTCCTAGTTTACGAGTCTTTCACTTAATTTTTTTCGTTGCTTGACAATTCTCAGCTCAATAAAAAAAATCGTGATGATTATGCGCACAAAGATTCAAAAAGAAAAATTGATACTCTTTTATTTGATTTTCTATGAAGCACCTCGTAATGTTTTTATTCCTCAGTTAGACAAAGCATAATAGTTTTACTTATAATATTTTATTAAGTCACATGTATAGGTATTTTGCATAAAGGAAAGTTTTAGACCTTTTTCCATAGTTTCTCCCACAAATAAGAATTGAAATGTAGCAAAAAATATAATTGGAAAATGTTCTACAAGACTGTAACAACCTACAAAATCATTCATGGTATTAGTCGAGAGTATCTCGATGGATAGTTAAGTCGAACTTTCGATAACCTCGTAATACCCTCAACGAGATTTATAGGAGTGAAGCAGCGAGAAAATGAATTGTCATGACTTCCAACCGTTAGATTGTTTTTCACCAACTAAGATCAAGTGACCCTTCAAATCTCTAACAAATGCGGATCCCAAGGCAGTTTAAGCATTCTAGGCTTTCAGCATATATCAATCTACTCAAGTCCAGGGACCAATATACTCTTCCACCAGAGTTCTTGGTAAAGAAATGAATTTTTTTTTAAGACTCTTCGTACTCTACTCGAGCATAGAGGCCAGTGTATTACAAGGTTACTAAGATAAGCCTTATTGATAAGACCCAAACTCGGAACAAATATTTTTAAAATATTTATGACTTTAAATTTTGGTATAGATGTCAACTAGTTGTTCTATGGTGAAAATGAGAAGCAAATGGATAAGATTATTTTTCAATTTTTTACTAACAATGTAACAGTCTATTTTTATGTGTTTTGGGCGCTCGTGAAACACTAGATTTGTTACAATGTATGTTGTTGATTCATTGCCATAGTACAAAAGAAATGGCTACTCATAAGGGACTTTGAAATATTGAAGAAGATAAGTTAGCCATTAAATTTCAAATGTAACAGTGGTTATTGCTCTATATTCAGTTTCACAGGAACTCTTTGATATTGTTCCTTCCTCTTTGATTTTCAAGATACGAGAGAATTCCTAATATATGCACTAAAATTAGTCACTGAATGTCTTGAATCATTGTAGGTTTCCCAATTACTATTTAGATTAGCAGAAGTGCTAGAAGAGAAAAATAAACCAAGACTTTGAACTCCTTTAATATATATGAGAATTCTAATTGTAGCAGTATAATGAACAATTGAAGGTTTAGCAAGAAGCTGAGAAAGTTGTTGCACAGGTTATGTCAGGTTGGGTATTAGTGAGATACATAGACCTTCTAATCAATCTTCTGTAGGTTTGAACATATGTGAAAGACACACTTCTAGTAAAAGACAATTAAGAAAGATTATTAATAGGAGTGATTATAGGTTTGTAGACTAAAAGACTTGCATCTATTAACAATTCCAGTGCATATTTTCTTTGATGCACTAATATCCCTTTCTTTCTTCTTGCTACTTCAAGACCAAGAAAATATCTTAAATCCCTATATTCATGGATCTTGAATGTCTTATTCAAGGCTTGTTTGATTCGACCAATCTCTTCTTTATAATTTCCTCCCAATATTATATCACCTACATGCATCAATAATGTTGTAAAAGATCATTCACAATAATTAATGAACAAGGAATGATCACTCATAGATGGAGTATATCCCGTAGAATGTAAAAAGATGGCAATTTGGAAAATCACTCTCTGCTAGCTTGCTTAAGGCCATATAAAGTTTTTTTGTTTTTAATTTACAAACTAGTCTTGGTTGAATAGAAGTCAATCTAGGATGAGCAACCATGTATACATCTTCTTTCAACTCTCTATGTTAAAAGACATTGTTTATGTCTAATTGTTTCAATTCTCAACTATAGATAGAAGTTAGAGAAAGAAATAACCTTATAATGGTCATCTTTACTACTAGAGAGATAATATTAAGGTAGTCAATGAATTTTGTTTGTGTGTATCCCTTTGCCACTAGCATTTCTACCTTTCAATAGTTCCATTAGCCTTATACTTTTTGAATACCCATTTCCAACTTATGGCAGTTTTGTCCTTAGGCAGAAGAGCAACCTCCCACTTTTGATTTGATTCTAAAGCAAATCCATTGCAGCAAATCACGAGCACATTGTTTGGATCTTTATGTTATGATAGCACTTTGTCAACAAATAGAAGAAATCATCTCTCGAAGACTAGAAATAAAAATCATGTCTCCTTGTGAGAACCTTTCCTTTAAATCATTCCATATGTCAAAGGAATTATCCATACAGATGATGCTATGTGACATGGATGGAGAAACAACCTTGAATATCTAAGAAAGACCTAGTATATTGGCTTTCTGCAATGCTAGAAACAATGAGTTGGTATGGTGGGAACTTTTATTGTTCCATTATGAAACCTATCTTGTTCTTTGAAATAAGGATAATTTGAAATGAATTTGACCAATGATGATAATTTGGTCTTTCAAGACTATTAGAGACGATGAGAAAGAAAATATTATCAAATAAATTAACATGATAAGGTTAATTAAGATCTTGTGAGGGATCAACAACTCCAAACATAAATAAATGTAGCAACTGAAAATGTGAATAACATTTATCTTTATCTGTCTTTGTCTGTTTTAATTCTAGTATTTATTGATTGACTCTTTGTTTTTCATTCTCTCTCTTTAGCTAGACCTAAAATGAGTGTATTGCTTGTATATATTCAGACTATTTGTTTTGATTTCAATAGAAATAATATAAGAGATATTCATTCTCAAATCCTTTGTCTTCCTTTTTCTCTTTTGTTCATCTCTACTTTATTTTATAATATGGTATCAGAGCTTTGATTGCTACATTTATCCATGGGTGAAGTTGTTGATCCCTCACAAGATCTTTGTTCACCTTATCATGTTAGTTCATCATATAATCATTTCTTTCTCATTGTCCCTATTATTCTTGAGGGACCAAACTATCATCATTGGTCTCGTTCATTTCAAATGAGCCTAATTTCAAATAACAAAATAGGTTTCATTGATGAAACCATAAAAGCTCTCAATCATACTATCTCATTGTTTCCAACATGGCAGAGAGCCAATATGTTGGTTATTTCCTGGATTCTCAAGGTTGTTTCTCAATCCATCACACATAATCATCTGTATAGACAATGCCTTTGACATACGAAATGATTTAAACAAAAGGTTCTCATAAGGAGACATGATTCGTATTTTTGATATTTAGAAGATGATTTCTTCTTTTAAACAAGGTGAGTTTACTGTTACAAACTATTTCACTTAGCTAAAAATTCTTTGGGATGAACTTGATCTTTTCCACCCGCTACCTACTTGTTCATGTGCTTGCAATGCTCTTAAGAATATTTCTAAATTTAAAGCCAAAGACCATATTATTAAATTTCTAAGAGAGCTAAATAATAATTATTTGAATGTGAGAACTCAAGTCCTATTGATGGACCATTTTTCATCCTTGAATAGAGTTTTCTCTCTCGTTACACAACAAGAAAGGCAAATTTTTGGTGATCAATCCAAGGCAATTATTTCAACTAGCAAAGGAGGTTATAAAACAATGCTACAACCTATGGCAGAGGTGTTGGCTACGGAAAAGGAAGTTATGGAAGAGGATATACTTCCAAAATTTGTAGTCATTGTGGAAAGACATGGCATACCATTTATACATGCTATAGAAAACATGGTTTTCCACCTCATTTCAAGTTTAACAATCATAACCATGATTAGAGTCATACTAATGCGATTTTTTCAGAATACAAATTTTAATAATAATGAGCAGAATCATGAAGGTTCAAAGTCAGGAGTGGAGTCTCAACAAATTGATTTTACTCCTAAGCAGTATCAAACATTGTTAACTCTTTTACAATAGGCCACATCCAGTGACAATGTTTCTAATCAAGTCTTTGTTATTCCTTCCAGCATGACAACGCAAACTAGTTTCTTCCTTCAGTTTTTGGATTATTGATAGTGGTGTTACTAATCACATTTGTTCATCCTTGACTTATTTCACTTTATACCATCAAATTAATCCTATTTATGTCAAATTACCAAATGGAAATCAAGTAATTTCCAATTATTTTGGAAGTGTTTTTCTCAATCAAAATCATGTCATAGACAATGTTTTGTATATTCCTTACTTTTCTTTTAATCTTCTTTCAGTAGCAAAATTGATTGATAAACTATCTTGTATTCTTACATTTAAATCTAATGGTTGTCACATTCAGGACAAGAACTCTCTGAAGATGATTGGCTCTACTAAGAGGCAAGATAGACTTTATATATTCAGGATCCCATCTGATCAGAAACTTCAAATCAAACCCATCAAATCTACACACACCATCAATATGGTTAATGTCAGTGATCTAGAAACCCTTTGGCATTTTCGATTAGGTCATATTTCAAATAATTAACATAATAAATTTCCTTTTGTTAAATATAACAAATCTTTTGTTTGTGATGTTAGTCATTTTGCAAAGCAAAAAAGACTTTTATTTCCTATTATTGCATCTAAATCAAAAAAATGTTTTGATTTGATTCGTGTGGATATTTGGGGACCATACTCAATACCATCAATTCATGGTCATAAATATTTCTTGACCATAGTTGATGACTATTCGAAGTACACATGGATTTTCTTTTAAAACAAAAATCTGAAGTTGTTAAGATTTTGGAAAATACTGAAGCAAAATTTAATGGATTATAGGTGTTTAGTTCTTTATTTTATGCTAGCACTTTGTCAACAAATAGAAGAAAATTTGATCCAAGGGAAAAATGTGTTTTTTATTGGTTTTAAAAGGGGGACAAAATGATATATTTTGTTGAATATTCAATCAAGAGACATTTTTGTGTCTAGGGATGTTGTCTTCTATGAATATGTTTTTCCATATTAGAGGGTTCAAGATACTAGCAATGAAACTAACAGTCCTAACATTCATGATCAATTTTTTTTTACTAAAGATCAACTTGTTTTGAGTCAGCCATCACAAGTTATTCTTCAACCCTATGATAATATTGAAAATAATAGTAATAATAATTGGGAATTAAACATTAAGATTCCAGAAGAAGCTTGTTTCCGTATACACCAAAACTTCAATGAAGATCATGACATAGAACAAAATTTTGAATCAGATCAGTTTGTCTCATTGTAATTAATGTTTTCTATACATCTTCAAGAGTTAAATATCCTTGAAATTTTGTTTTGTCTTATAATAATTTATCACCTTCTTACACATCTTTTGTTAGGTCTCTTTCTTTAGTGTTGAGCCAAACATTTATTCTGAAGCTGTGAAACATGACTGTTGGAGAAAAGTTATACAATGTGAGATATATGCTTTAGAGTCAAATCAAACTTGGGAGACTGCTCTTCTGCCTAAGGACAAATTTGTCGTAGGTTGCAAATGGGTATTCAAAATAAAATATAAGGTTGATGAGACAATTGAAAGGTATAAAGCAAGACTAGTGGCAAAGGGATACACACAAACAAAAGACATTAACTACCTTGATACTTTCTCTCCAGTAGCAAAGATGACCACCATAAGGTTCACTACAAGAAAATCATGAAATAGAAACCAATTTTTAGAGACCAAAATAATTAGTTGCAATAATAACTAAATTAGAGACCATTTTAGAAACTAAAAAAAATTGGTTTCTAAATTAGTTTCTATTATTGTTAAATAGTTTCTAATTGATATCTAATTAACAACCAAGGTTTTAGAGACCAAATTTAGAGATTAAATAATTGGTAGTTAAAACCTTAGTTGCTAATTAGATACCAATTTAGAAACTACTTAATAATAATAGAAATTAATTTAGAAATCAATTTTTTGTTTAGTTTCTAAAATGGTCTCTAATTTAGTTACTATTGCATCTAATTATTTTGGTCTCTGAAAATTGGTTTCTATTTCATGATTTTCTTGTTGTGGTTGCTTCTTTTTTTATCTTCTATCCACAATTAGGAATTTAAATAATTAGACATAAACAACGCCTTTTTACATGGAGAGTGTTGAAAGAAGATGTATACAATGGTTGCTCCTCTTGGATTGACTTCTATTCAACCAGGAAAAGTTTGTAAATTAAAAAAGGCTTTATATGGCCTTAAGCAAACTAACAAAGAGTGGTTTTCCAAATTGTCATCCTGCGGGGTATACTCAATCTAGGAATAAATGATCATTACTTGTTCATTAATTCTTTTGAAGAATATTTTATAACATTATTGATGTATGTAGATGATATAATATTAACAGAAAATGATAAAGAAGATATTGCTCGAATTAAACAAACATTGAATCAGACATCCAAAATTAAGGATCTTGGATATTTAAATTTAAAATATTTTATTGACTTAGAAGTAGCATATTTGATTAACATAACAAACTTAATCCATTAAATTTCGCATAACAAATCGATTAATCTTTTCTCCATAATCAATTATGAATGTTGAACTTAATCAATTAGACATGTTGCTTTCTTAATATATACATGAATTGTTATAATAATTTACGGTTTGTTTATAATTTGTTTATAATGAATTATGTGTTAATTTTGATTAAATACTTTATGCATAACCCCTAAACAATAAATCCTAATTAGATACTTTAATTTCAGTGTCTCGAGCATGTCCACATCAAGATTGAGAAGGTTGAAGACAGCATTCATGAACTTACAGATTCTATACTGTAGTGTTACCTTGATGAACAATTGTTATTGCAATTTCATTTTAAATTTTGTGGTTTGTTTATTTTATATTTTTATTTTGAGATTCATTTATTTTTATTGTTATTAGCTACTGTTTAGACTTGTTTATGAAGTTGATTTCATGTTTCATGCATGATTATTATAAACTATTTTTTTATAAGCACGCTATTAATTATAATTACGAATATTTTTTCAATTACATAATAATATTTGGATGTAAAAATTAATTTGTCCAATATTTTCTTTAATTAAAAATTTACTTCACAAATATATAAATACTAAAAATCTTTTCATATAAACTTTTATATTTATTTTAAAACAAAAACATACCCAATTTTAGGTAGGCCATTTCGATAAATGATTTTAAATCTTTTTTATATTTCAATCACATTAATCAAATCATCTACAATTTTTATTTCAAATTCACTACTTTGAACTTATTTTATGTATCTGTATGGACAAAGTGGACCTAGATTGTACTTGAAACTGGTTGTACAATTGTTGATGTGTCGATTGCCTCCTCACTCCTCACTTCAAGTCTCCTCCTTTAATTGTTGGTGATCGGTCAGGGTTGACCTAAAAAAGTACCCTGACGATCAAGTAAGTACTCTGTAATAAAAGTGTATAGTGAAAGTTGATTGAAACGTACATTACACCTTTGTAGAGAGTTTATTTATTTATAGTGTTTAGTCATGAGTCTTTGTTTTGTTGTAATGGACCGAATATATCACATATCACTGATTCCTGGTTTATAGAGAGATATATTGGTATATTGGTATGTTGGAATATTGATATATTGGTATATTAGTATATTTTAAGAATATCTTTAATAAATCAATATCTTCCACTAAATCAGTGTTAGCTGGTTTCTCAGGGTTATACATGATTATATGATTAGTAGGAAGTTTCCATAATTGTTGTCATTTATTGAGCGCCTTTAATGTATATTAATGCGGTTGGTCGATTACCGAGATTGAATGACATGGGTTGTCCAGTGTCGACCGGTACAATTTCCATACATTCAAACAACTAAACTTTCCACTCATTTTCTACTAATTTTCTTTCCTTTTTACTCGTGCCCCAAACCAAACAAAGCCTTAATTCTTGAAGGATTTTTAAAGAAATTTTTTCTAGAAAATCATCATCATAATACATGATTAATTTAAAAAAATATTTTATAGGTGATTAGAATTATTAACTAATTGAAAATCCTTTTTACTTCCAACCCAAACCAAAGAAAGCCTTAATTTTTGAAGAAGTTTTAAAGAAAAATTTCTAGAAAATCATCATCATAATACATGACTAATTTTAAAAAATATTTTATAGATGGTTAGAATTATTAACTAATTGAAAGTTATATTATATGTAACTTTTGAAATGGTAACTATGATTTTCCAACAATTTTAAACGGTTCTAGTCTAACCTGGATTTAATTTAATATTTATACAAGATCAATAACTTAATTATATATGTTTTCAGTTTAAGATCTAATTAAAAAAAAGATATTTCAGGCCTATTAACTAATTTATTTTTTTAATTAAAATCAATATTTATTTCGACAATCATTAATGGTTTTAGTTACGAAAATAAAGTTACTATTATTGGGTTAATGTTAACTTTGACATAAAAAAAATAACACTTTCCTTAATTATATTAAGTCTATATTTTTCTTTAACAAATTTCTTTAATTTAAAAAAAAATAATTTATGTCTCATATTATACTAAGTTAAGAGTAAATTAATTTACATTATCTAATAATAATAAGATATTAACAAAAACATGCGTCAAAGTATATGTGTATTCTAATTTGTATTATATTAAAATAATTGTAATTTTTTTAAAAATATATAATTTATAAAACTGTTATTAAAAATATTGAAATAATATTTAAGTGCTTGTTATTTTCAAATAGAAAATTATTTAATTAATTTAAAGTAGAGAAAAGATTTTCAATTATTTAAAGAAAGAAATTATTTTTATTTAGTAAAAAGTAAATTTTTATAGTTAAAAGATAACATAAAAAATTATAAAAAATATCTTTTATACGATAGTATAAATTATATAATATAAAATTAATTTGTGTTTTACTTTTTATTACTATTTTTAACATATTCGTGTTTAAAAAGTATTTTTTGCCAAGATCAAAATAGAGATGTTTTTTAGTTTTATTCTCAAATGTTGTGTCGCCTACAAAACATTTGCTACGTTCAAATCTTACCACTGATCCGCAACACGGCTACTCCATCTTCTTCAATCCGCATACATCAATCGCAGAAAAAGAAGAAACGATCCAGAATACGTAATTGAACTGGGACTTTGATTCTTCGTAGCTTGTCTACGTCGTACGAGGTAGGTGTTAACTTCCACTGGATTTTGTTGATGACGTCCAAGTGTTCGATGAAATGCCCGTCTGAAAAGAATTTGTGTTTTTCCATTGCAGGTTGAATGGAGGGTCTGAGAAAGATGGCGCGGTGCGGTTTCGTGTTCTCCGGTAAACTTCGGCGGTTGTACGGCACGAAAGTGGACCTGAGAAAGCTGCGGCCGATGATTCTGAAGAGAATCGATAAACGGGCACAGGGTTACCCGGTTCGCGCAATGGTTCCGGTTGCCAACGAGGTTCTCCAAGCCAGGAATGTTCTCATCCATGGCATTTCTACCCTCCTTGACTTCCTTCCTCTCACGGCTTGCAAGTGAGTCAATTATTCTTTTTTTTTTTTTTGGAGTGGGTTGTGAATGCATTTTGATTTACACTAGTGATGCACATTTTTATTGAGTATAATTTTGATATGTAAAGATAGTAGTCGACTTGAGCATGTTACCTCTCCTAAGGAGTACCTATGTCTGTAGCAAAAAAAATGATCTTAAATGACTTTTAAAGTATTTTTACGAGACACGGGACCTCCTGTCAACATTTGATGACATTTTAAAAAGTCTTTACACTATTAGTGTATTTTAAATAAATTCCTTTTTCTTATTTAGTGCTGATCTGATCTGATACTAGTAGAATATTTCCAATTTGTTGGTTTTATATTAGAGCTTAATTTGAATTTGAGTGTTACAAATCAGACAAAAAAAGAAGAACATTAAGCAGTTTCTTTGGTTCTTAAATGTGATTATGGTTATTTTTTAATTTGGCACTCGTGCTGTATTGTAACTCCATGACTTTACTTTCTTATAATGACAAAAACGAGGTGAGTGAATTTCAAAACTATTGAATATTTATAGGGATCAAGTTGAAAGCTTTTGTCGTATAAATTTGATATTGAAAATGGATGTTAACAACAAGGACCATGCAACTCGATTTTATTTTAGTTCTAGTATTCGGGACTGTTACTCTAAATTTGATGTGGGTGCTTTTGCATTAGGCAGCTTCTTCTGCACTGATATGTCATCAAATAAATTTGTAATCTTGTTCATACAATCATTGATTAACACAGGACTTGTTTTTATCCTTTTTTTTGTTGGTTTAAATATCCATTGAAATAGTAAAATGATGGAATAAAACGCTGAGGTTTTCTTGGTAAAAGAACTGAAGATTCATAACATTAGCTCGCTATAATATATGTGAACAAACAATTGTATTTTTTCTGGTGGTTATAAATGATAAATGCTGTCAGTAACGACGTCTTGGTTGTTTCTACTTAAAATGATAAAGTTGTTATTGTAAGTCTTTTGTGCAGTCGTATTCTTATCTCTTATATAATTTATTTGTAGATTCTGTCCAGAGATATATATTGGTGAGCAGGGACATTTAATTCAGACTTGCTGGGGTTACAAGCATCGTGCCAAAAACCGGGTTCATGAGTGGATCAAAGGTGGTTTGAATGATATACTTGTCCCTGTTGAAACATTTCACCTGAACTACATGTTCCAAAGTGTTATTAGGCACAATGAAAGGTTTGACTTTGATCGCATTCCGGCTGTTGTTGAGCTGTGCTGGCAAGCAGGGGCTGATCTCCAGGAGGAAAACCTTAATTCAAGTAGCTGGAACTTGGAGGCTGCCAGTGAAAGTGTGCCTGAATCCCAACATTTGTTACCAGACGATCTTGCCTCTACAGCTAATAAAACATTAACTGCTTGGGAGACTCTTAGGTCTGGGGTGGAGAAGTTGTTGTTGGTTTATCCAGTAAAAGTTTGTAAATATTGTTCTGAGGTTCATGTTGGGCCATCTGGCCATAAAGCTAGGCTCTGTGGGGTTTTCAAGTATGAGGGTTGGAAAGGAGCTCACTTTTGGATGAAAGCTAATGTGGATAACTTAGTGCCCCCAAAGATGGTATGGAGACGAAGGCCTCAAGATCCTCCTGTACTTGTGAATGAAAGGAAAGACTTTTATGGGCGTGTTCCAGCTGTATTGGATCTGTGCTCAAAAGCTGGTGCCGTTGTGCCTAAAAAGTATAATTGTATGATGAAGTTGCAAGGTTTGTCTGGTCCTGCCAATAATAATTTTTTTGGGATCACTAGAGAACCAAACTTTTGAAAGCAACAGTAAGTTGAATTGTAGGTCAGGTCGGACTCAGGGCCTGGGTCAGGGACAGTTTAGGGCGAAATCTGACATGTCATTACTTCCAGCTGCAATTTTTTTCCATAAGTTCAAGGTTGTCTAGCATATCTGATTATGAATCCATGTGCCTCTTCTTATCTTGCTGTAATCTTCTGCTGCATGTAGCAAGCTAGAAATTTGGTTCCTATATCTCGTATCACCCAAAATATTTCTGCAGAGAAAATCAAAATCTCTACATATATGATGTGGCAGGACTTATTGGACCGGCTCCTCAGGTGGAAGCAAAAGATATTTTCGTGTCCTACTTCTCCATCAAAGATCCCAGTTATTTATCTCGTTTGACTAATTTTGTCCTTTGAGTAATCACAAGTCCATAATAATTCATCCGGGAAATATTGCATTGTGTAAATGTTTGTAACAAGTACATTGCTGTAAAAATTTGAAAGGGCTGTGTAAAACTGAAATTTCTCATTTCTCGAGATACTTTCCTAACAAAAGCGTTTATTTCCTGTTTACTATCAACTATCTACTAGTTTAGTTATTGTTTATGACTTCTGGTCGAAATCGAGGAATAAGATTGTAATAAAATACATATACATGTCTAACAAACAATATTGAAATCTTTTTGGATGATTTTTTTCATCGATAGATATAACTGTACATTTTTTTTTGCGGATGACATCTTTCCATAATGGATGTGATAGTTGGAGATTTTGTATTAACTAGAAATAAAGACATTTGATAATATATAAGTTGGTGTAAACATCACTTTATGAGAGTCAGTGTTGTAAGATATCAGGTAAATTTAAAGTCCACTTCTTATTTTAACAATGTTAATGAACTTGAAGCTGAATCATTAACTTTAGAAAGAGAGAGTGGGTGACACTTGTCCCTTTATCTTCTATTATTGAAGGTTTGTTTATAGGTTCAAATATGTTTAAACATTGAAGGTCAATTGTAACTCATCTAGTTTTCCCTCTTATTATATAATTTTTTTATGATTAAGCAACCAAAATCAAAACAGCTAATATCTCGAATATGATAATCCTAGTAATGTCAATAGACTTAGTGGTGAAATATTAACACTAGAAAGACCAATAACAATCTGTTAGGCTTTTGCTACTGCTGGTGCGTTAGGGTTTTGAGAAAGGGGTGTCGTTTGAGTTGCTTCAGGATTAGGGTTTGTATTGCGTGGAGCGCTAGCGTTGGGCTCGAGGCGTGGGGAAGCTGCACCATCAGTGAGTGGGACACGTGGCACACTACTGTTGGCTCCGTCAGGAAGCGTGTTCAGGCAATTAAGAGGCGTGGGAAGGGTTTGCTGGTGCACGTGGGGCTCGAGGCGTGGGGAAACTGCACCGCTTGTGAGTGGGACACGTGGCACACTGCTGTTGATTCTATCAGAACGCGTGTTGATGTGATTATGAGGCATGGAGATGGCCTGCTGGTGGGGCGCGTGAGCGTGAGGCTCAATGACAGCTAAGTCCGTGTGATTTGTGAGTGTAACACATGGCGTGTTTTCATTGGTTTCCTGGTACGGTGAGTTCAGAGCGTTCTGATTTGGGTTGGGAGATGAGTTAAGTGGTGTTGGAAGTGCCAAGTTCTTGGATTTGGTAGAAAGACCCGAGTGTTCTCCCGCAGGTCCTTTGAAAGGTCTGAGCAGCGAAACGTGAAAAACTGGGTGGACTCGCGCCGACGATGGCAGTTGAAGCTCATATGCGACGGAGCCGATGCGGCGTAGGACCTGGTATGGGCCTGAAAAACGCGGGCCAAGCTTTTGGTGTGTTCGTCGTTCCAATGAGTGTTGCCGGTAGGGTTGCAGGCGTACCCACACCCAGTCTCCTGGTTCAAAACTATGGTTTGTGCGATGGCGATTAGCTTGGTCACACATGCGCTGGCGTGTGCGACGCAAGTGCTCCCCGAGGTCGTGGAGGATAATGATGTGCTCTGACAGTGTCTCGTGGATGGAGGTTCCAGCGTTTGGGATGCTTAAGAAGTCAACTACTGTGGGTGGTTTTTGACCGTACAACGCATGGAACGGGGAGGTTCCTATAGCCGAATGGTACGTTGTATTATGCCAAAGTTCTGCCAAGTGAAGATATTTGTACCACTTGTTTGGTTGGTTTCCCACAAAACATCTCA
>Ga0123342_1006174_pt1 | contig 16790 bp, 5 predicted proteins | sample Turbeawhitnodule_FD_89960 | JGI IMG/M metagenome (GOLD analysis project Ga0123342, IMG submission 89960) | Root nodule microbial communities of legume samples collected from Mexico - Turtle bean Mexico white nodule | ecosystem: Host-associated > Plants > Roots > Nodule | place: Mexico: Nepantla... | reverse complement strand
ACTGCATTCCATCCTCTTGCTTCATACCACTCTCACTCACGGTTTTTCATCTTTTTTTCCTCTCTTTTTTCAGTAACTAAAAGCTACAACCTTTCTTCTTCCTCCCCTTATTCACCTTTTCTCTTTCTCTCTCTTCATTCTTTATATTACTTTATTATATTTAATTTTCTGAATACATTGGGTTCTTACTCTATCAAGAGCAACTTGCTAGTTCTGATCCTTGAAAATCTCCGGGAAGTTCCTGTTGTATCTTGGGGGACTTGCACAATACATCACGGATAAGTCATTACGGACAGTGATTACTCACGCCTCGGGAAACCAATTTTGTTCGTTTTAAAGCCTATTTTACTAAAAAACAAGATTGTCTTGTTTGTGAAGAACATAAGTAGGATTGTTAGTGGTGGTTCCATCATCCGCAGAAACAGAGCGTGAGTGGTCTAAGATTCATAAAGGAAGTGTGACAAATTTAGCCCATCGATCGTTTCAAGAACCTTTTATTTCCACAGTAAGAAGTTGTTTTCGTTGAGCTTAAGAGTGATGAGCGAGGAAAATGATGCAACGAAGCAGTGAGGAAAGCTTTGGTAATGAAAAAGGAGGGTGTATCGGAAGCCATGAGAGAAAAAAAAAACTTCAACTCATGATACCATGTTAGATGTCTGTGTGAGAGAGAAAAAGAATGGTAACAAACATAAACATAATAATATCTCATTTATTAGTGTATAATTTACCAAAATAGATGAGAATGTATATTTATACACATAAAACCCATGCAAGAGAGACTAGGTGTCACTGACTTAACATTACGTCAGTGGAACAAAAAAAGATATTTTGATGTTTATAAAAAATAGTGTTGAAATTACAATCAAACTTTAAACACACCAATAATACCTCAATCTAATAAATCTAATGATGTGTAACCAAAATTGAACTAATGAGAAAATATAAAGAAAAAAGAAATATAAATTTGACAATATAAAAGTTTTCAAATTTTTATTTATTTTTAGATAAAATTTTAATTTTCTTCTCAAATTTCTCACTCAAATAACATATTTTCATATAAACATTTCAAGTTCTCTATAAAAACTAATCACCCCTTTAAAATTTCCTATTAAAACATATTATTAGTTTATTTAGTAATTTATAAAAATAGATCGCCTTTTCCAATTTCCTATTAAAATACATTATTAGTTTATTAAATAATCTGTTTTAAAATTTAAGTAATTTTTTTGTCATTTAATACTGAAAAGAATATATATATTAATATTAAATTCTTAATAATACGATATTTCCTTTGTTTCGCTTTATATGTTTTTTTTTAAATTACCTCAGTAAAAATGAAATCAGAACACAAATTCCAAATTTATTATATATGAAGAGTAAATGGCACAATCGCCATACTTGTTATCATTCCTAATTAAAATTGGCTTATCACAAGTCATTAAATTTTTGTATTACTGTGAGGTAATCCGTGTTTACAATCTCTATGATTTAGTAAAAAACTATTTGACTTTCTCTATTTTCAAAACAGTAATTAAATTTCTTGGTTTCTATATTTTATTGAAATGCGATAAACTTTATTTCTCGTCGTTCTAACGTGATTCTAAAAGTCAATGTAATCGCATTAACTCCGAAAATTAAAAATAATTAAAATAAATTTCTAGAAAAATAAGACGTAAAATAAGTTTCTGAACTTAAACTACTTCTATCAATGTATTTTAAACGTATATTAATAATATTGTCATTTAAATCACAGAACATTTGAAATTTTGAACTAAGAAGAAAATGCAGAAAGAAAAGAGGTGCAGTAGGGAAGAAAGATGAGAATGAATGTCTGAATTGAAGTGAAGAGGTTCGTGACTTGAGGCGCGTGGACTTGAGGCGCGTGGAATTGTTTGTTATAAGACAGAGGTTACCTACCTCACTCTTTCTGTCTCCTCCGACCCGTGACTGTACCAAAAACATTTTTCTGTGCAGTACACACTATTCTTGCCCTCTTCTTTGCTCTCAAATCATGTCTATCTAATTAACCTCAACAACAATAATTCTTTTTTAAATATTCTATATTTTATTAAGTTTAACAGCTCTTTTTATTTCATTTTTATTTTTTTATTAATTTTGTTTTCCGTTCTTCCAAATAATTTACTTTCTTCATTTGAAAAAAAAATTACTGATATAATTGAATAAGCATAACATGATATAATATAGCATAATATAAAATAATATAACATAATTTAATTTAATATAATATAACATAATACGATTTTTTTTTTGTTTATAGCAAAAAAGATTTTAAGAAGCAACAATACTATCAAACCAGATCTTAATTGTCCTGCATTCAAACCAACAATAACTTTGTCTACAAGTACTGTGTCACGTCAACCTGTGATATTCACTTTCAAAAATTATTTATTGTTTACCTTAATACATATATTCAAAATGATAAATAAATGAAATTAATTTTTTTTCTCCAGAATTTAACAGATAAAAGAATAAAAAAGATTTTCAGGAAACTTCAATTGACGAAAAATTTAATTGGAAATAAATATTGCTAAAAGTTAATCTTAGAGGATACAAACTTGGATGTTTCTTCCTGCAGCCACTCAAAATTCTGTCTGCAGCCATTAACCTTTAAAAAGACGATCTTATCTTTTTTCCTTTAAATAGATTTTTTTTAAAAAAGATTTGTCAGGAACATACCTTGTGAAATTCATAAAATGTATTCGAAAAAATATTTTTCGGATTCAGGAAAACGTTTTCTGGATAGAATTTCTAAAATAATTTTTCTGAAACATATATAATACATTCTGAACTGTATTTTTTAAAATAATTTTTCTAAAGTATTTTCTGATAAGAGTTTCTAGAATGAAAAAAAATTAAATAGAACATTTGATATTTTACTTATTTGATGGGATGCATGAAGAATTTTGGTGGGGGTGAACACACTACAAATTTTAAGTTCTTGGACTTAGGTGTTAGAACGGGCTCTAAGGCATTGTTTTTGTTTTTTTCTTGTGTATGGGCCTTTTCAATAATATTGCTTCCTGCACTCAATCAATTGCTTCCTGCACCTAACGGACTTTTTAAAACCCAATTCTGCTATTGTCTTCTTTATTTTGAAAAAGGTGTAGGGTGCAGAGAGAAACTTGGTTTTCCTCTTCTCTTTTTGGTTGGTGCTGGTTTAAGCTGCGTAGGTGGTTTTAGTGTGGTGGTGGACGTGGTAGCTTCGTTTTCTCTCGCCGTCCAACTACGTCACTGACGATGCCGCCTCAGTGACCACCACCACCACAATCAACGTCGTCGTTCGTTTGGTATTCATCACAGGTAAGCGCCACTACTGAACGGAAAATGACACAAAGAAAGCGGCAGAAAGATTGAAAAAGAAGGGACTGCAGTGTGTTGGGTGCTGTTGGGTGCAGGGAAAACTAAGGGGGCTGCAGTGTGTTGGGTGCTGTTGGGTGTAGGGAAAACTAAGGGACTACAAACCCTAATTTTCATTTCATTAAGGTTAGTTTAGTCTTATCACAAAAGCAATCTTCCAACATCTTTACGTTCTTCTTCTTGCACCCTTATATTCTTTGAAATATCGAAATTACTTTTTCACAGTTTTATATCATTCTGGAATATCCTTTCTAGAATACATTATTTTGATTTTCAGATTGGTAAACTTGGAATTAATAAAATGTGTTCTGAAAAATATGTTCTGAAAATATTTTGGAAAGAACAATCTGAAAGTCATTTTTTAAAAGAGTATGGGATGCAGGAAGACATTTGTTAGATGCAGGATTTTTTTTCTTCTTCAGAAATAAATAAATAAAATAAAATGAGACATTTTAGAGGTGTTCCAACCCAGACACTTCACGAGTGTTAGATGCATGTAGGATGAAACATGGTAATTAAAAAAAGGTTATTTTAATGTGATTCAAAAAGGTTATTTTATCAATTTAAAATTCATGTTATTAAAAGTTTAAATATATTTATAATTTAAAATTGTCACAAAACATCACATTCTTTTAAAAAAGTTCTATAATATATATAGTAACACTATAATTAATTAGTTTTTTCCTAAGACGATGAAGAGAAGGATGAGAAGGGAGTGAGAAGAGGATTGGGAAGATGAAGGAGTGAATATTTTTTATAGTGACAGTTAAAAATTCAAATATGTGTAGTGACAATTTTTTAAAAGAATGTGTTGTTTTATGTAATTTATATTGTTAATAATATGTTAAAATTATTATGGGAGTTAATTTTAAATGAATAGAAAAAATGTTTACTATAACCAAAAGTATAAAGGATAGACTAAATTAACATTAAAAAAACGAAATAAACTTATTTTTTTGTAACTAATTTAGTCTAAAAATATTGCAATAAAATAAAGAACAAGAGAGGATAAAGAACCATAAAAGTTTCTTAGACTAGTAGTTGCAATAATTGCATAGTTATACTTTGTTTTATACAAGAAGGAAAATTTTATAAAATGAGTATGTGTTACATTTGAGTTATGTTTTAACCACTGTTTTTTAAATAGTCAAGGTACTAAATTAATGATCAACAGTCAAACTGATAATAAGTCGTTAATTAAATTTGTTAACTTAACATATATTAAAAAATTAAAATAATATAGGTAATGTAATTTTATATATTTATACTTTAAGTTTAACTTATATTATTTATAAAATGTTTAATATATAATTTATATAATTTTATATTACAGTTACTGAATTAGTGGTTATGTTTGTAGCTTAAGAATCTGGGTTCAGCTTTATTTATTTATATATATATATATATATATATATTTTGATAATTACTTGTCTGTAGCTAATGTGTGAATGATTTATGTTAATATTTTCAAGAAGGGGATTCCCCTCTTTACTTTCATTTTATTTTATTCTAATTTTATCCTTATCCTTATCCTTATATTTTATTTTATTATTTTAAAAATATATGAGAAGAGATATTTGTCCTTTTGTGACTTCTTTATTTTTAAAAACTAAATTTTGAATTTTAAATTATGGAGTAATTGTAAACATAATTCAAAATGTTTTGAGTCACTCATCTTTTCACTTATTCAACCAAACATTTTCATTCAAACCTCATTCTTCTCCATTTCTTCTTTAATGGTTGAGAAGAACCACTTACACCATCCAAGAACCTCTCCCCGCAACGTCATTAAATATGTAACTTTCTCTATTAACGTTGGATTTAAGAAGTGAACCATTTCTCCCAAAAGTGTAACGGTATGTAATGATGTAGGAAAAAAGAAGAAGAAAGTTTCATGCTTTCAACAAAAATAACTCTTTCATTCTTTTTAGGTATGCACATTTTCTTTTTCACTTTACCCAACTTCTTTGTTACACCTTTTATGATTATATATCGTTTATCATTATATTTATTCATCTCTCATTTCTCTACAATTTTGTTCTTCTTTTCTTTGCAAATTTGTTCTTTCGTATCTTTATGCACTTTTTTTTCCTCTCTTTTTCATTCTCTCTAGGTGTGTTTTCGTGTCAATATTATGCGAGTACACATCTAAATATTTTGTGTAATTTTTTCACTGCAAGAAAAATTGGAATTACATACAACCAAAATTCGTATGTAAGACAGATTTACCCAAGTCCTTTTAGTAACCAAGGAAACATTAAGCACTATACCAGAGAAGTTCTTTGGTCATATTATCATTTTTATTATACTTATTATTATTAATATAAATTATAAATATTAATAATATAAATTATATTCATATTATTAATATTATATTCATATTATTAATATTATTAATATTATATTCAAATTATTAATATTATTAATATTATATTCATATTATTCATATTATTATATATCATATTCATATTATTAATATTAATATTATTAATATTTTTAATATTGTTAATATTGTTAATATTATTAATATTGTTAATATTGTTAATATTGTTAATATTATTAATATTGTTAATATTCTAATATTATTAACATTGTTAATATTCTAATATTATTAATATTTTTAATATTGTTAATATTATTAATATTATTATTAATAATAAGTATAATAAAAATCATAATAATACTAAATAATTTGTTAGGGATAGTGGTTAAATTTTCTTTGGTCACTGAAGGAACCTGGTTTCTTTACGTGTAAATAGAATATTCACATATACTTATCTTTATGTGTAAATGAAAAGGAGAGTTTAAAGTGTTGCAATCCCCCTTTAAGGATTTTTTTTTCAACTAGGCTTGTAGGGGGTGTTATAAGATACTCTTCGTCCTTTCTAAAATCCTCTTCTTCTTTTTTAAACAACCCTCCCTTCTTATGACTTTTTTTGTAAAGGAAAAATTTATATTTATATCTGGTTCAGCTCAAATATAGATTTCTCTTCAAGCACATTCTCACAAGGGTTTTCTATAGAAAATAAAATGTTATCATAAACTGGTTCAACTCTAGACAAAGATTTTTCCATTCTTTCCTTTTCTATTATCTCTTTTTCTCTTTTTTCATTCTCGTGTATTTCTCTCTTTATTTTTATCATAAGAAGGTGAAACAAATTTTCTTCTCATACACACCTTCAATTCAATATTTTTTTTTCTACTAATCCTAACATCATTTTTCCTTTGTTTCCACCAAGACATGACATGTTCTTGAAAACTTAAGGTAGTCATGAACAATCTTCTAAATTCATTCACTTGGTTCACTCTTGAGCTACATCCAGTTTTCAACACACCACTGAAATTCACTAAAGCAATCAACCAAGATTGCAAACACAGTCAAAAGTATTGCTCTTGAACCCTTCAAGAAGACACAATACTCTTAAGGACACACAGATTTTAGAAAACATCTGAATCTGTTTACAATACAGTACAATAAAGAAGATTGAATTTTGAATACACCTGGTTTTGATACAATTGAAGAACAACAAAAATATTAACCCAGAATCTACTTCACATGACAACAATGATCTAAGATTGAAATGTAATCTTCAAGAATGATTCTAAAACAATTTGATTTTCTCCCTTGAAAAGTGTTATGCAGTGTTGTGTTATATGATCAGAAAACATCTTTTTATAGGCTTAGAAATATTGTTAAAACAATTTGATCATTTAATAAAATAATTTTAAATAAATTAAAAAACAGTTTGAAAAACATAACATTATTCTGTTAAAATTATTTAATTGATTTTTGAAACTTACTGGTTGTTTTCTTTAACTGTTGAAATCACCATATAAGAAAACCGATTCATTTATCAAAATAATTGGTTGATTGCACTTAGCAAAAAAGACAAAAAGAAAACAAATAATTTTTAAATCCTTTAAAAACCAGTAAGTGTTTTCAACCGGTTGATACGATAAATCAATCTGTTAAAATACTTGTTGTAGTCATCAAACTTAAACAAAAGCAATTTCAACCGATTAATATACTAATCAACTAGTTAAAATAAGCACAAATTTTAAAAACAAAACATTTAAAGAAGATTCCAAATCAGGTTTACTTGGATCATAGCTAGATGCAAATTAACTATATAAAATCTACCTAACTAGACACACACACAACAACAAGTCTTCATGATAGATTTGTAAATCATCAAATCTTCTTTGTTCAACAATTCTAACCCTATTCTACCCATGACCTAAATACAAGGCCCAAAATTCTATTCTACTTGACCCAAAATACAAGGCCCAATTATTCTATGCTACTAGGCTCAATACATGGCCCATGAAATACTAAACTACTTTATTCAATTAAAGAAACTAAAGTTTGGCCTGAAAGTAATGTTGAACTATCCTCTCTGAAGTCAGCTTAGACTCAGTCTTCTTGTGTTCTTCTGGCTTGGAGGTCTTCTTCGATATGTTTTATTCCTTTCTTCATCCTAGAGTTGTGCTCTTTAGTGGACCTACAAAAGATAAACAAAAAGCCCAAATAGGCCTATATGTGTTAGTAAATGTGATAGTTGTCGTTTTGCTGTCAAATTAATATGAATCTAGCGTAGACTTGTCTAACACTAGAGAGATGATAGTATAATTGTGGCCAAATGACCCCAAGTCGTCTCCCAACGAATCCAATAGTAAAATCAGTAGATCAGTGTTTAGAATTTATCTGCAAACAATAAAAGTTAGTAATAACAATAATAATAAAAATGACTTAAGATAGTTATGCAGAAAATATAAAAGAGATTGAAATAGAAAATAAAAAGCGGTTGATCCCCCAGTTCTTCCACCATTGAATTCTTCACAGGTTCTCTAAAGATTAATTCTTTCTCAATCCTCCAACAGAGCTAAACCAGATTGAACATGCGCCGATCTGATTCAACTGAAACTCACCAGTAAATCATGCGTATACTAGTTTAATCAATACCCACTTTGTTTCATGCGTATACTCCATGGGAATGCTTATCTCCCCTCTCTTGAATCATGCGCCCAAGAAATTAATTAGAACAATGCAAACTAACTAAGAAACCAAAGTTTAAGATAAGGAAGACTCTCAATCATGCGTTCAAGTACAACCTCTCACAAAAACTAGTTTTCCAGAAGATTAGACTATTAAAACAACTGCTATAGAGAATTAAAAATCGAAACTTTTATTGAACAAAACCTCAGAACTCAATGGGAAATTACAAAAGAATCAACCAAAAAGGTTTAGCCTTTCATGCGGAGGCAAAACAAAAGAATTATAAAGAAGAAAAGAAACTAAGAAAACCCTATGAAGCTCTCCCTTTTCTCCTTGATGTTGGTGTCCTTTTATAGGCTTTTCTGCTCCAAGGATCTTGGGAAAATATTGCAGTTTAGATTTTGTAAACCGTTTCCACTTTCCATAATTCTTTTTATTTTGCAGAAGATTTGCTTCCAATTCTGTTTCTGGGATCTTGTAGCTTTTATTTTCTCTTTCTTTTCCTCATAATTTGTTTTTTTGTTTTGATTCAAAGAAGCAACTTGGACTTTTGCATATTTGGCCCATTCACAAAGGTAGACAACTTCATATCATTTACCCTAAAAACACAAAATTACCAAAAATAATAGTTAAGACCCAAATAAACCCAATTATAAGAATATTAATTAAAACAATGGATTTATTTATTATTATAGTCCAATAATCTATGATTAAGGCTAGTGAGTGTGAATAAATATATGCTCATCAAAATGCTTAGACAAACTCTAGGTTTCGATCCTTCTTATTATGTGGGTGTTTGTGGCAGGACAATTTCTATCATGTAATTTCATCTACTCTCCAGGTGTACTCTTTCCTTAACCGGTCTTTTTTCCCTAAAAAGGATTTTGGCCTAAAAGGTTTTAATGAGACATAAATAAAATAATCTCTTATTCAAATGTATAATTCAATTCGATCAAGGAAGTTTCATTATGTTCTTGATCTGTACATACATCGATTGTCGACGAGGTCACAATGATCCCTCCCAGATTTAAAGGAATCAACCAAGGAAGCTTCACAATCACGCAATCCCTCTTGATTACCTTCAACTTTAAGTAATCGGCTAAGGAAGTTTTGCCATCAAGCGATCTCTCTCAATTACATAACATGAAAGGATAACCAACTAAGGAAGCTTCACTATCAAATGTCCCTCTAGTTAGCTCGAAAAAATAGCTATCACATGCACGATTAACCATCTTGGCGAAAGCGTCTCGATCATCTTGACCATCTCAGCAAGAGATTTCAAGAATATCGATTGAGAACACCTCGACTAAGCAAGTTTTGAAAACAAACTAAAATGCCTCAAAAGGAACATCCAAGATAAATAAAGAAACCATCTCATGAAAATGTGCTTTGATTATAACTCAAACATGATAATCATCTTGACAAAATCATCTTTATTTTCTGAAAGAAACTTAGTCTCACGATGAATCAATCATCACGACAACAAATTTTACGAAATTCTTGAAAGTGTGATAATCGAGACCGTATTGGTATTTTTTTGAAACACAAAGCACACCTCCAAAGTGTAATATAAAGATTCTCAATCAAGATTAAATTATCTTGATGAAAACACATCGGTTGAATTAAAAATATGGAATCATTAAGATTAATGCTTCGATAGAACCATCTTGGATTTACCTTAACATAAAAAATCAAAAACAAAGTACACCATTTTGAGGACAAGAATTGAGTAAATCATCGCGGTTAAGCCATTTCGACCTTTTCTTAAAATGTTTGTTAAAATTCTAAACTCTCGACGAGAGTATGTACATTTCAGTTCATTTAATATGTATCTCGGCATCTCAGTTCTTAGTTAATTTTAGAAAAAATATTTAAAACCAGAGAATTTCGGCCAAACTTGTTACAAAAGTATAAATGTTAATATGGATAATCTCAACAAACTTTCATTAAAAAATATGGACTCAACTTGTACTTTACAAAACATAAAATTTCACAAGCAATCCTTTACGAAAAAGAAAAGAGAAAACAAAGACTACTCGACCCTGCCTTTGGTAGTTTTGTCGTCCTCCTAAGTCAAGGTCTCCTCGGCAGCTCCACCAGCTGGGATGTCTTCTACCGGGATAAGTTGGCCCTTGTAGACATTCTTATCGCTGTAAAATTGCCCTTCTACGATTGAATATCATACATAAAAGTCATTTGACACACAACTTGATTGAACCGTTTTGGGTGTATTCTGAGTATATATTCCTTGAAGGATGAAAGCTCCTCTTCCAGTTTGGCTTTTTCTAAGAAATCCTGGTCATGAGACAAGGTCATCTTCTATATCAAATTTTTACCGAGATCCTTCATCTTAGTCGACAAGCTCTTCAACTTTGATTTAAGGGATTTCTCCTTCTTCTTTGAGATAAGGCATTTTATTTTTTAGGAAACCTTGTCTATAGCTAAAGTCTCTCGGTCAACCTCGACTATCTTCAATAGTTTGTTTAAAGAGGCTATCTTCGATTTATAACCTCAAGCCCAAGGAGTTAGTAGAGATGACCTAATACACCTCAATTGTTTAAAGAAAAAAGGAAAATTTTCTTTCAAAAAACTAAGGCTCTCAAAGCTTAAAATGTATCAAGCTTGGTGGGGGGCTAGTGTATTGTATATAGCCAAGATGGATCCTAATGCGATCAAAACCATCTCGACAACCTAAAATGAAAAATTATTCTAAATAATAATTTAAAATAAATTAGCGCTTTAATAAGTTTGCTTTATCATCTTAAGGATGCAGGGGCTGCCTGTTAGGAAGGGGCTACTATTTGTAGTAGATTTTATTTTGAATCTGCTGATGTGTGATGCAGCTATTGAGGTGCCAAAGCTGGGTTCAGTATTTTTCTGGTTTGGACCTTGGTATGTGGTTTTTGAAATTTTGGACACTGTTCTTAGAAGCAATGTGCTGGTTTTCGGTGATGTATTGCTTTGGGGAGTTAAGGTGCAAGAATGATTTAGTGCTCTCAAGCTTATGTGGTGCTGCTGTGTGCTACATTTGCCTAGTTTGTTTTAGAGTGGAAAGCAGAATGGTTGAGGTCGGAAACTAACACGTTTTCAATTAGCTTAATGGTGGAAGCCAACTTGTCCGTGCAGTTGTTTTCAATTTTGAGTGCTATTTAAAGATGTGAAGCTTTAAGAGGTAAGTGTCGAAGCAGGGAAGTCTTGGAGGAGTGAATTGGTAAGGAGAAAATTGTTTTTGAAGTGTGGAGCTGCACCAAATTTGACACCAGCAGCTCAACAGATGGACCTTGATGGTTTAAAGGTGGTGGTTTGGTGTGATGTCCGGGGTAGGGTAAGACTACCTCATGTAATCTAAAGTAGAACTAGGTAACATATGGGTTGGTTCAAGGTGTAAAGGTGTGTGAAGAGTGGACTCCATGTGGATGTTGTGGAGAAGTGGGGTTGTTTTCCATGTTGCTGTGCTGAGAAAGTGGGCATAGGTTTCTACTCTATTATATGTATTTTGTCTCCTTTTTTCACTTAGAAGTTTACGCTTGGTTACTTGTTTTATAGGGTCTTTATGTGCACTTTCTCTACCTTGTTTTTCTAAAGCTTTTTAGGCTAGATTGTGATGATTTTGTATAAGGGTTGGGATACCGCTGAAGTATCCCCTTTAATTTACTTAATTCTTTGCTGATAAAAAAAAAAATCTTAAGATAAGAGTAATCTAAAAAGTCATGATAATCTATGTCAAATATGAACATGGTTCTTGCTCATTTCTATAAATAAGTAAATGTCACATTGTTAAAGATATATTTTTCCTACAACATTTATTGTTTCGATTTTTTAATATTGACTTAAATGTAGAAGAACTTTTTGTAGGTACCTTCTTTATCTTGACACAGAACTCATAAATAACCAAGATCCAAGAAGTAATCAAAATACAAGAATTTAATAGTTTAACACGATAAAGAAGATACTTACTCACTCCATAAAAAAACACTACCGTCGTTGTCCTCTATCATTTTCTATCCGTACTTAACACTCTACTTCCAATTTATTCACAAGATTCTCCTCCCATTGGTTTATGTTTGTGTTTTTCTTTTACCTTTTACCTTATTCTTTTCGTTCTCTCAAATCTCCAACCTACACACAAATCTCCAATCTACATAACCTACACACAAATCTCCAATCTACACACAGGATGTGTATTCGTTGTTTGTGTTTGTTTTATATATATTTATACATTAATTTTATACAATAAATTGGATTACAATATTAATGGGAGTAAAAAAAATTTGCTTGAGTATTTGTTTGTAATTAAACTTACACTTTCAATTGTGCTACACTAAACACGTTTTTTCTGCATGAATTTTCATTTTAAAATAGAATTTTCAAAATTAATACAGGATTACTTTTCCTTGAGAATTATATTTAGAGAGGTGATTGAGAAAGTAATATAGAAAGTAAAAAGGTTAACGAAAACATAATATAAAAATATTCTTTTTGTAAATAACGATTAAATATATTGAAATATTAAATATTTTTAAAAAAATATTAAATATTTTTAAAAAATATTTCTTTAATGCTTAGACAACATTCTCCAAAAAAATAATACTTTTTTCGTGTAGTACTTTCGTTTAGTTTCATTTCTATCGAATAAAAACAAAGTCTTCGTACTAGTGTTTGCTCTCAGAAAACAGTGTGAATGAAAGTAGTTGTTGTCTTTTCTATTATCGTCAACATCAAGTGTCCTTTCATATGGTAGGTGAGAGAAGGTCGGAAAATAAACAGAGAAGAGTGAAAGAGAAGCAAACATTTTTCACTTGTGTATTTGAATTCTCAAATGAAATAAGCATAATAGTTTAAGATAAATAACATATAAATAAAAAATTCATTTATTTTTTAGTATCCTTATAGAATAATTACTATTAAAATCATTAAATAAAAATTAATTTAAGATAAAAAATAATTAATTTTTATATTGACTAAATCAAATACTAATTTAGATATAAAAAATTATTGATATGTAAATTAGTTTTTATTATTAATTATTTTTAAATTATTATCTAATTACCTATCAAGCTACCAATTTTAATAATTAATTTTAGTCAATATAAAAATTAATTATTTTTTATTTTTAAAATTAATTTTTTATTTAATAATTATTTTGAACGAAATAGTCTCCTTAAATCCAATCAATGCACATGCATGTTAGCTTGCAGTAATATGTTGATAATTTTTTTTATTAATAAAAAATAAATAAATTAAATGAAATATTTATAAGATGTCCAACAACCATATACAAAATACTAGAAAGATATGTCTCTCTCAAATAACAAAAAATAAACATCTCCAACTAATGCATATCCCTATAACCAGATAACAAAACAACATGCAACATTTATATCTTAAAAAAAAACATGTCGATGATATGATTCTACCATTAAAAAAAGTGGTTTTCTCTTATCCACTTGAATGTGGCAAGTGAAAGATGACAACTAAAAGAAAGACTTGCATCATATTGGAGGAAATCCCCTCATATTCCATTAATATTGATTTTTTTAATTTATTCATAAATTAATACTCCTTCAAGTTGCAACCACTACGTACATCGTAGGAGTAATATAATTAATGACGCATATCTGTTGAGAATGCATGAAGTTATTGTACGATATAGGAAACTTGACCCTTTTGTGGCCACTTCAATTTTCTATTATTTACAAATCAAATTGCTAATCGTCTTCACATATACCTTGTGGTCCAATGTCGAAGAGCATTGAATTCGTCTGGATGCACACAAGGTATCCAAATGCCAAGAATTTTATGCAGCAAGTTTGAATAACTTATGCAGCAAGTTTGAATAACTTATTATAAGTTGGAGTAGAACTTAGGTCAATTTTTTTTATTATAATTAACACTACAAGAAAATCATCAAATAGAAATCAATTTTAGAAACAAAAAATAATTAGTTGATATAGTGACTAAATTAGATACATTTTATAGACTAAAAAAATTATTGGTTTCTAAATTAGTTTTTATTATTGATAAATAGTTTTAAAATTGATATGTAATTAGTTACAAAGGGTTTTGCTACCAAATTTAGAATATAAATAATTGGTAGTTAAAACCTTGATAGCTAATTAGATATCAATTTAGAAACTATTTATCAATAATAGAAACTAATTTAGAAACCAATAATTTTTTTAGTCTCTAAAATAGTATATAATTTAATAATTATAGCAACTAATTATTTTTTGTCTCTAAAATTGGTTTCTATTTAATGATTTTCTAGTAGTGTAAGTTTTAAATCTCACAGATTAAAGTATTTCAATTAAGTATCTATTAAAAAAAATTTTTATATTGAGTGTCTAAAATTTTTATATTTTTTAATTGAATACTATCTTTTTTTTTTCCAAGTAAAGCAAGAGAAAAAAGAGAGAATAAATTTGGAGTGTTAAATGATCAATGCAAAACTCAATTCACATTATATGTTTTTTTTGTTTTTCTAAATTTAAGATCAAGATTTAATTTTCCATTGATGAAAAATGAAGAATGAGAAGGAGAACAGAATTGAAAGAAACAATTCAAAATTTGAGAAAAAAATGAGAGAAAGAGACAATTTCGAAAATTGAAAAACTAAATAAATTTCGTCTATGGGATTAGACCACACACAAAAAATCTGATTCTTTTAAAAAAAATCATCAAATTTGCCTTAACTTGTAAAAAGAGTAGAAAATATCACATGACCCCAAATCCACAAAATAATATATTCATTTTAAAGCCCTAGAAATGTTTTTGTGAATTTGCTTAGCAAATTTTTCCTATGTTAAGTGAATCGAGTCTAGTAGTTTCTAATTTACTTTTAATCAGTCAATTTCACTTGCTTCATCCCTCTCACGATAAACTCCTTTTAACTCTACCAGAAAAACCCCATTCCTAAACCTTCATGGAAAATCCCTCTCCCTAAGAAATCGCTTCTCATAGCAAACTCCATCTCATATCTTCTGTGATTTTATTTGTCTTAAGATCTAAAAGAGATAGAAAATTATTATGTCCTACACAATTGAAACCCAAACTCAATATCCAAAAAAACTACATTTTTCAAATATTTTCTATTAAACAAACTAGAAAATGATGATACCACCAAAAATAAACTTCATTACTTTATAAGAAGAATTAATTATCAATAATCATAATTGTGTAAATTTTTTCTTATATTGATTAATTTCCTTTATAGAAGTGAATAACGACTCAATTCTTAGAAAATAACTTTGAATTTATAAAATTTTGCTCAGGACGACATAATTTGCTCAATAAATATGCAAAGTTCATCTAATAAAATTAAATGTCATGCATTTAAAGGATAAAAGAGGTGTATACAGGTCCTTATGGTTAGGAATTTTGAAAAGCATTTGAAATGAAACAAATTAAAACTAAACGCAGTGTAATTGTACAACAAAACTTAATTGTTAACAAAATTATAATGATTATTGATTTAGTTTTTAAAAACTAAATTATTCCAAAATAGATATATTTGAACTAAATTAAATTGTACCTTATGAGATTGGAAAATATATTTCAAAATATGATGTTCATGGGTAAATATATTTCAGAATATGATGTTGACGAGTAATAGTTCAAACAATTCACATATTTCAAACATTTTAAAGTAGTTCAACTTAGTTTTAAAGTAGTCAATTAATTTAAACCATTATATAATTCAGTGACTTCTTTCAAATCATTTTTAAAGTTTACTTCAACTTTCCAATACTTTTATTTAATTCATACATTTTTTCCATGTTAGTTCGTATATATAGCAAACATATTTGTCTTTTTTCTACATTATTTTTATTCTTGAATACAGCTTCTTTTAATTAGTCAGAATTATAAAATTGGGCTACTTTTTGGCCTTTGATCCAGTATTCAGAAGTTAGTTTGAACACTTAAATTGTTTTAAGAGATTGAAACTCTCCAGTTTCTACATACATACATATATATATATATATATGAAAACACACTTTGAAGCACTTTGAAGCAGTAATCGTCACTTATGGTTTATGGGTTGTCTCTTACAATATATTTGGATGATGACAGAAAACACAGAAAGTGCATGCACTACAAGAAAATGTTGAATTAGCTGCAAATAAATTGTGAAGGCTATAGAGTGGCGGCTAATAGTGAGGGGCAAACCTTCTATAAATGAAAGAGAAAAAAAAAATTAAAATAGCGTGAGTTTAGTTAACATAAAGCCTCCATTAAGTTTTTCTAACAAATAAATAAATAAAATTAGTGCGGATTTAGTAGATATAAAGTTCACGCTAGATATTTTAAAACAATAATAATAATGTATTGTATCCGCTAAACAAGCACACACATAAAAATAATAATAAAATATTAAGATTGTGAAGGTTTAACCCACACTAAGCCCACACTGACATTT
>Ga0123342_1006173_pt1 | contig 16792 bp, 12 predicted proteins | sample Turbeawhitnodule_FD_89960 | JGI IMG/M metagenome (GOLD analysis project Ga0123342, IMG submission 89960) | Root nodule microbial communities of legume samples collected from Mexico - Turtle bean Mexico white nodule | ecosystem: Host-associated > Plants > Roots > Nodule | place: Mexico: Nepantla... | reverse complement strand
TTTAAAAATTGTCACAAACAATTTTTAGTTCATAAACTGAATCATCACGAAATAATCAAAATATATGCTCTGAAATTGTCAAGAAAATCATCACAAACCTTTTTCAAATACAATATATACATTCTACACTTATATACATTCTACACCATCTACTATATCTAAATTTTTCATTTCAATCTCAAACAATTTCCAATCTACACAAAAACAAGAGATCTTGCAAGAAAATTTGAAACTGGTGACCACGTCACCCCCACATCCAAATCTTCTAGCCTAGGGTTCTATTTGACAATTTAAAACTAGCTTCCCTTACCTGAACTTTAGTTGATGCTCACTAGGAGCTCCAAATCTACCAAAAGCAACCTGCACCTCATAATGAACTTACTCTATAAGAGGTTATGATCGGAGGGTTCACTGCTAATAGTCCAATGGCAGACTCCGATTGCCAAACTGATAATAACTGAATTTTCTATTTATATGTCATTTTCATTTTAATAATAAAATATTCAGGTATCATTTAAAATATATCACTTCTACTCTAAGGTTATTTTCTAGATCCTTACATTAATTCTAATTATAATAAAATAAAAATATAAAAATAATATAATATTAATGAAATTAACTTTTTATATTTATTTATTTAAATATTATATTAAATAATTTAGATTTTTATTTATTTATGATTTTGAATAATTTATAAAGTTTATTTATTTTATATTTTTATTTAAATAAAACATTAAATAATTGATGATCTATTTATTTAATAATTTTTTATGTGAAATATATGTGCCAAATATTTAAAAATATTTGTACATAAATTTTAATTTGTTTATAAGACAATTTAAAAATATTTCATGTTTCGGATTTTATTAAATACGACATTAAATAATTTAGATTTATATTTATTTTTTATTTTGAATAATTTAGAATTTGTGTTTATTTAAGATTTTGAAAATTTTCAAAATTTATTTATGTAAAATCTATGTGCCAAAATTTAAATATTTTTACATAAATTTTAATTATTTATACACAAGAAAATTTAATCATATTTATAATCTTACACATTTATCTAGTTAAACAAAATATTTTATCAATTACACATATCACATCAATCATAAATTTAATAAATTTTTTTCTTATTTTTATATTTTCTTTCTCTTAATCAAAACAACCTCATTTTTCTCTTGTTTTTGTCTTTAAAAACACATCCAAAAATTCATTTCCAAATCCAATCAAAGTTCAAACGATGAACAAAATAAAGAAAAAACGTGTGATTTGCAAGAACTGTTACATTCTTATTCTCCTCATAATTTTCGTTATATTGAAATCAAGTGCTAAAATCAAGAGCAATTCAATACCAGAAATAATTTTTTGAACTCAAATTTCAAAGACATGCAAAATGAATAATATTACTCATTTATTTAGATGATATAATACGTAAATTCCCAGAAGAAAACTTTAAATTGTAAAGCCTAGATTCTAGAACTAATATAAAAAATAAAGATAAACATATATTTCAATCCCACTTAAAGCAAATGGTAGGTTTTTTGGGACGGTTATAAACCCTACATGGTCCAGTTTCTTTGGCAAACCAATGACACTCTTCGCAATCATTGTCCCTAGAAGGAACGTACATGTTAAACATGTGAGATGCTCCTTTCCACTGAAAAGAACAAAGGAACGATGGGCCTCCTGATTGAGTAGCAACACCATTATTAATCCATTCATGGAAACCACCAGGATGCAGAAGGTAACTTTTACCATCAATATTGGGACAAGCAACGGTTAAGTCGAAACTTCCATTGTCCAAAGCATTTGTCACCTCAATAATCAACTGTCCAAAAACTCTAGAATTGTTTGCAGATGACACTATAAGGATCAACACCCATATGAATGATACACTTTTACCAAAGATACCCATTGTTGCACCTTTTCTTAATATTTGATGAACAATATTGAAGTATACAAGAGAAATGAGGTTGGTAAGAAATATATAATGGAAAAAAGATAACTTTTACGGAAAACATAATGACAAAAGAATCAGTGCATTCAATGATACTTTTAAGAAACAACTCAATCAACCATTAGAATAATAACACAAATGTTTATGCTTGTAAATGACAATATTTTATTAAATATAATTTATTGTACTTTAAATGTAGATTTTAACATGTTTTTAATTGTTTTTACTTTCATTCCTTTATTCTCTTTCTTTAAAGTCTCTATGACACATAGGATTTTTATATTTTATTGTCTTTAGTAAATCTTCCTTTGATCTATAATTTCATTATTTTCATTCACACACCCACCTTCGTTCTAAAATTGTTTTGAAGTTCTTTGAGAGCACTTGTATTGAGGACTATCTGGGGTAAGCTCTGATTAAGAAAGTTTTGATACTTAAGTAGTTCATTGTGACTCACCTTACTTTTCTGGGAGTGAACTTGGAGAAAACTCATACTTGAATCATTGACATATTTCAGAAAAAAAAAAAAAAAAATCTTTCTGAAAATCTTTTATCACTCAAGTTGAGTTTTTAAATCTTTGTGAAAACAATTTCTATTTTAATTCAAAAATGGATGATCATTCACATCAATCTAGTATTCATCACAATCTTAACACTCAAGATTTTTTTGATGTCGATGAAACACTAGCGAAACAAACAAAAGAAAATTTCCATTTGAAGGAAATGTTTTCTCAATTTATGATTTCACAAGAGAGGAATAGAGAAAGGTTTAGGAGTAGTTATGGGGAGGGTTTCAAAAACATAGAAACAATAATTATATAATCTCTTCCCAAAGCCAAGATGATTATAGTATTCATCACAAACACATACTACTCTACCAACAAAATCTTAGACACCATAGACATCAAACCCATCATGTGCCTAAAGAACCTAAGATTGACCTTCCTTTCTTCCATGGTTCATCAAGCATAGAAGATTACCTAACTTGGGAGATGAAGGTTGAAAAAACTTTTTAAGCTCACCAAATAGATAATGAGAGGAGGATTACCTTATCTACCCTTAGTTTTCAGGAGTCATTCAGCCTATACAAGAGATCTTAGGTAACATAATTTTCCCCAAATAAGGTATTGGAATGAGCTTAGGTCAGCCCTTAGGAAAATGTATGTACCTTTATATTATGATAGAGAATTGATGCAACAACTACATATGTTAACCTAGAGAAACATGGCTGTAGAACAATGCATACAAAAAATGGAGTTACTTATGTTAAAGACAGAGATTAAAGAATCTTCTTCTTATTTTTGTAATTACAGCTGTTTCGGCCGCTAAACAACAACTCTGTAGATATAGTCCCCAAATCACCAAATCAGTTTCGGTGGCTATTTTTACATGTATTATTAATGCCTATTTAAAATGGTATTTGGACCATTTTATAAAAAAAAATCAAACCTGTTCACTCAAAATCCAATCAAGCTAAATAGGAATGAATTTCAAATACATAGTTTAAGAAGTTGTACAAATTAAAAGTAAATCGTATTACACAATGAAAACTATTGAAAACTAGTTAAAAAAATCAAATCTATTATATAATTCAACATGATACATTTACATAATAATATAAGGGGAAAAACATTGAATTTACATAATTTCACTCGTACCCTACCCATAATCTGTACACAATTGGGGGTGTGGTGTGGTATACATTTACTCTAACAAGACCAAATGCAGCTGTTAGTATGATCCCTCATCAATGAACTCAAATATGTTGGGAAAACAAGTGATACTCTATGCATCTGAGCATAAGGACAAGTTACATGCAACATGGTAGTAGCAATCAAACAGATTGTGATATAGAATGTGTTGTCTCCAATGTTCTAGTTGGTTGCCTTGTAAGAAGCAGATTGTGATGAGTCTGAGAAGGTCTTTGATTTGGGAAACTTTGCAACTTCCTGATACAGATTCTTTTCCTTAAATGGCTTGAGACATATCCATCCATGCCACGTTTCAAGCACTCATCATATGTAGCATGGATCACATCAGCTGTCATGGCCAATATAGGCACATGCCACTCACTCCCATTCTTCATCTCCTCATTTGCCTTGCTCTTCATCATCCGAATTTGGCATGTTGCTTGAAATCTGCAGAATGTGTAAACACAATTATTTGTTTCCATGAATTAGAACATTTGAACAAGTTTGAACAAACCAAGATATAGAGAAAATTGAGGTTTTTACATTGACATAATATGTAACAAAACTCTTATATCTAATATATCTTAAGGATGTATTAAACATGAAATGCTATTGATAACTTCCTGGACAATAGTAACCATGAACACTTAATGCATTTACATGAATCTACATTTTCCCAAGTACTTAAGTATAAATAACTTTAACATGCATACCCGTCCATTTCTGGCATTTGAATATCCATGAAGCAAGCATCAAAATTTTGAGGCAATTGTAGCATTTCAAGTACGGCTTTGCCACTTTCAGCAAATTTCACATCAGCTCCAAACTTTTTCAGAGCACCTTCAGCAACCCTCCGGTTTACCCCCATTGTCATCAACCACCAAGATTTTCATTCCATAGAGAAGGCTTTGTAGAAAAGCATAACCATTAGGCATGTCTTTCCCTAGCTGCCTCTTCTTCCCCATCCCCAAAACTTGCTGAAGACATGCAGCGACCATACTAGCTCTCAGAGGCTTCATGATCACAGTATCACTGAAACCCATGGCCTTAGCTTGATCAAATTCAGTTTTACCAATATTGGTTGCCAGAAGGATCATTTTAGGCATCTTATACATATTACCATTCTGTTTCCACATATTGAAAATCCCTTCCTCTCCCGATATCCATGTGTCCTTCTCAACCATGATAATATCTGGCAGGAACGTTCTGCCACATCCAAGTAGTTTCATTAGTGAATGAACTGAACCAAGCAACTTGAACAAAAAAAAATTTGTAATAGCACATCTTCTCAAAATGTAGTAAAAGAAACAGTCACAAGATAACTTACAAGAATAATAAAAGCCATAAGAATGAAAAACTAGAAGTAGTCGACAAGCAAGAAATATGTCGTCAAATTGAAAACAACTGAAACACAACCAATAGACATTTGAAAAATATCCATACTGAAACTTAGCATTTGAATTATGACTATGCCAATACATAACCAACCCATATTGAAACTTAGCATTTGAATCATGACTATGCCAATACATTATAGAACAAAAAGCGGGGCCATAGCACCACACCACTGTCAAATTGCATCTTAAAATCAATTGGCATTAAACAAAGCTGCTAAATTAATATAAGGCACACACTAGAATTGAGGTAATCCATGTGAGACTTCCCAACAACAACACCCTGATAAAACTGCAAAATATGTATAAACTTGCATAGTCAGTTTAAAGGGTTTTTTTAAAACCACAAGCATGTGTTATAACAATATCAAAAAGTTGATACCACTGTAGTTTTTTTATCACTTTCAGTCTCAACAAGTTATAAACTAGATTTTAAAATCATGAAAATAAATATAAACATTATTATAAGAATTGAGACAGAATCTTTTTCACATTTCATTTATATCTATGTGCAGAGAGTGTTCCGAGAATGTGTGGTCCTGCATTTTTCCATAAAATCCCATTTAATGCATGCAAAATAGAAAGTTGTGAAGGGAGCACAAAGAACTAACCAATTAAACTTAGCTCACATTAATGACAACTCTGGGGATTCAGAGAGTGAGGAGGCACCTGTAAGCCTAGGGGTTTGACCCTCATCATCTTTTAAGTTTTTAGATTTTTTTAGTGAGTATAATATTTTAAATTTCAGATTTTTTTTTTATAAATGATTATTTTCTTATAAAAAAAATTGTATGTTTCTTTTATAGTTTTCATTGTTGAAGTATTATATTTTCCATTTCTTATTTAAACAAAATTTTTAGTATCACCATGTTTTGTTTCCTTGATGAATTTAATAATTTTTTAAAACAGTGCAAATTTATTAATGTCTTTAATAATATTACTAGATGTGCATATATAACTTTGTTTCTTCTCTTATTTATTTGTTATTACTAACAATAAATATAAACAACATAAAAAAATATTAAACAATGTTTACAATTGCCAACTATTGAATTCTTTGAAGATGGAGGTATTGGCAGTTTGGTATTGAATTAAAACACTTTGATAGTCTTCACCACGAGGCTATTGAGCTTATCCTAAATAGCACTCTAACAAGACAATAAACTAAATAATACTCTTCATGCAATAACCAAAAATCATAAAGTGATAGTGTTGTGAAATAAAGTGTAGAAGACCGCAATATTGTGGAAGACTGCAATGTGAAACAAAATGATAATTGTGGCAATAATCTATTATTATTTTGCTACTCAATTTTCTTCCCAAATATTATTGATGATAAAATTAATGCAAGCAATCAAAGTACCTCTATTCGCACCGTTCGGACCTTCGTTCGCCTCCATTCGTCTCTGTTCGCACCTCAGTTCACACCACGACCACCACCCACAACTTCCTCCTCCTCCTATGCTCACACCTCTTATCGCACCACCACCAGCACCGCAACTTCCTCCTCCTCCTCCAATGACTCTGTGTTTTATGAAAAGTTACCCACTCCAATACCCTAAAACCTAACAATAACTCTGAAGTCTAAAGAAGAGACAAAGTGAGAGAATTATTTTTTAAAACAATAATAATAATATTGACTAATCTATTTTTTTATTTTAAAATAAAATAATTGTTCAACTATTTTAATTCTTTTTGGATCAAATAATAATAATAACAACAAAAATAATAATAATAATATTATTATTAATATTAATATTAATATTTTATATTATTATTATTAGTAGTAGAAGCAGTACTAGTAGTAAAATAAAAAAATTACATTTAGCGATAAAAAAAATCGGTGGCTAAAAATTAAACATATTCGGTCGCTAATTCGGTTGTAGATATATTTTTCCAATTTATTCAAAACATTGACCACTTTAGCGACTGATGGTTTTATCACTCTCATGTTCGGTCGCTAATTCAGTTGCAAAACTAACTAAAATCATTAACAATTCATTCGGTCGCTATTTCGGTCGCACATTTGACACTAAGGGTATTTAGTGGCTATTTCAGTCACAAATTGCGACCACTTATTTTTGGTCGTTGAATTCGGTGGCGGATTCGGTGGCAAATAACAAGCAATAATATTTAGCGACCAAGATAAAATCGGTGACTAAAAATTAAACATATTCGGTCGTAGATATATTTTTCCAATTTATTCAAAACAATGACCACTTTAGCGACTGATGGTTTTATCACTCTCATATTCGGTCGCTGATTCAGTTGCAAAACTAACTAACATCATTAACAATTCATTCGGTCGCTATTTCGGTCGCACATTTGACACTAAGGGTATTCAGTGGCTATTTCAGTCACAAATTGCGACCACTTATTTTTGGTCGTTAATTTGGTGACTAAATTGTTATTTTCTTGTAGTGGTGTGAGGGGTCTGGGTTTGAAATGAGAGGGTTTCGAAAAAAAAATAAAAATGAAAGGGTTTCGAGAGTGGTCAAAGAAATGAGATTTGCGAAAATACAATGTTTTGGAAAAAAAGGAATGCTATGGAGGGAATGAAAACGCAGGATAGTGGTATACTTCATAAAATGACGATTCTAAATGACATATTTTGAAGGAAAAATGTGATAATTATTAACCTATCATATTATAATTGTGACGATTTTTAATAATCGTCGTGATGTTTTTTTACTGTCACCGTGTAACCCCTCACTTTCACATGCCTCCTCTATTATGTTTTTTTCTCCCCTGTATCTTTTAAAACCCTCCCTCTAACTTTTCCATATATGAGTTATTTTTTACATGATTAATTAGATTTGATAGTTGTTAAAAATTTCGTATTTTAGTTACTTTAAAAAACATTTGTTATTATCTTGTAATGCCTTTTAGAACTTTCATAGTAATATATGATCCATTAAATGTAACAGTGATAGTTATAGAAAAAAAAAATGTTTAACATATATGCATTTTTTTTATTATAGTTACTTTGTTGTTCAATTTATCTTCTTGGAAATTATTTACTCTATTATAAGTTCATTAAAAAAAATGAGACTTTTCTACGATAACTAATTCAATAATTAATGTAAAATGTACTTCTAAGTCGATTCTTATATTAATAGATATAAAAAGTCTCATTTTTTCATTTTCTACATTATACGAAATAGACTAACTTAAAAAAGGGCGTGTTTATGTCGGGTTCTACCTCAATCGATGTAGAAACATTTGTAATTGACATAAAATGTCTCTTTTATGTCATGTGATTGACCAACATAAAATAAGTTATTTTTTATGTCATCCATATTTACATTGGAGCTTGAAGTGATGTAATTTGTCCAAATAATTGTCCTAATAAAGTTATGTTGCACTTGTGTTAGTGTCGAGAAGATGATAGATATTGAAATTATCAAGAATCTTTATCCTTGATCAACAACACATGTATGCTCAATATGCCTTATGTTGAGGACCCCATAACTTAGTTTAACTATAATGTCTTGATATTTTAGTATCATGCCTTATTAACCTTTTTGGAACATTAACCTTGCTTGTTTTGTGTAGATATCATGAGAATTTTTTACAATATAGAGTTGTGTACTTAGGTTGGGTGTCATGCCTTAGAAAAGAACTGGTTGGCTAACATTCAGACATCATCCAAGAAAAAGACAGTGCCCAAACAATGAATCTTGTTGTCGATGTGTCACTAGATTCTCCTCAAGTGTATGTTCAACAAGAGATTATCATGCAAAACTTCCCCTAAGTGATTCCTCATGTAACTCGTCCTCTACAAAATACAAATAAGATTCCCTTAAATGCTCAAAAAAGACCCATTGTTTTACTCATTTGAAGTGAAAAGGGACCCTTAACTTCGGTGGACAATGTTTCAACAAATATTCTAAACCTTAGCTCACTGTGACATGGTAACATGTAAGAGATTCTGGTTGAGTTTGGTGGTGTCCGATTTCGATGCCCCTCCTATTTATATCTCCTCAAAAGTATTGGAGCCAAAGAGTGTTTTTGCGAGGTGATGATGGGAAATTTTATGGTGATAGTACATTATTGGGAGGGGTGAACACTAATGCTCGTTAAATAAGTCACATAAAAGACGTAAAGAAGATGATGTTAGAGAAACAAATTACTACACTGGCCAAAGTTAAAGAGACTGAGGTTTTGCTATAATGCTTGTCATTTGCATAAAAAATAATGAATGTACTGTTCGGTTGGTCTCAGTTCAGTTTCTGACCTAATATTGTTTTTTTTCCGAAGAATATCATAGCTCGGTAGAGAATTGAGCAACATGCATTTTATAACTGTCTTCTATAAATATGCTTTGATTTTTGGGGTTTTGTTAAATCAATTTTATTTCATTTAAGATACGTCAGAAATAAATAACTGAGTGGCTTAAGTTTTGAGGAGTTACGGATGAATCTATTATGACTCCATAAAATGAGGGATCGGATGACTCCACAAAAAGGGAGATCGAAAGACACTGCAAAAGGGGAAGAAAGTCCTCATAGGTATGGACGATTTTTTTATACTTAACAAAAACTGTTAATCACTGATATTTTATGCTCTCATGACTTGATCGTCGGAGTGTAGTCAACAGACGAAGCTCCTCTTTTCTTCTTGTGATCACTGGACACTTAAGGCGGCGGTTACAAAAGAGTCTTCTCAGAGGCCACCCCCAAGCACTTAACCACCAGTTTGGTGAGAACATTTGGTGTTATCTGTGAGGCAGGTAAAACTAATCCTGCTAACCACAAAGACACTTAGAACTCTAGTTACTAGAGCATATGAGAAACACTCGACAACATATGTAGGACGAGGATGAAGAACCCACCCCCAACAGATTATGGAGACCATGCAAGCCTTCCAACACGACAACAAAGAGGTAAAAAGACAAGCTCATGAGTTTCGGCAGGAGCGGGACTGTTTGCACGAGGAAGCCTGGGCTGATCATGAAGAATCCCAAACTAACCAGGAATGACTTCAGGGATAGGTAGATTCTTCCAAAAGATTGACGGAGGAGACAATCTGAATGAATGAAGTGATGGGAAAAATGCACACGGAAGCAATACACAAAATCACGAATCAACTGCAGAAAAATAAACAACACAAGATTTAATGTGGTTCGGTCGCCAACTGCAACCTACATCCACACGGGCAACTATTAGGTTTACATTATATCCTGTTGCACACCAATTACAAGTACAATGATCTCTTTAAATAGAGATATTAAAGGGACACAATGATTAAGCTCACTCACTAAAACATGGTGTCTACTTAGCCCAAGCCAATTGGTCCTGACTTCATATCCAACATGAAGAACTATAGAAAACAAATGAGGAATTGCGAAGAACCATGCATAGGCAAGTAAGAAGAAGCACACGAGCTTGTTCTCTCGACATGTCAACAAGAGATAATCCCCAATCATTTTCGCAGGCAATCATGGATGAACCGATTCCGCCACTTTCTATTATACCAAATGTCACACCTTTTTCCAGAGTGGAGGACCCTGAAGGGCAAATGAACGCATTCTGAGCCCAGATGATAATCTTTGGGTCAGATGTTGTGCGCTGCAAAATGTTTATGGGAACGTTCACGTGAATAACTCTCCAATGGTTTAGTGGTGTTCCAGATGACTACATTACATCATTTTAAGATTTTTATAGGATATTTAAGGAGCAGTTCTTAGCCAACAAAGTCGAACATCCTCGACAAGCCAATTTATTCGATGTGAGATAGCAAGATGGAGAATCCTACAAAGAATATCTAAATCATTTTTGTGCGGTCTCAGTACACTTATAGAATTTGAATGAAGAGATGGTAGTATATGCGTTCGTGAAAGGACTCTGGGTCAGCTCCTTTAGCTACTCATTGCTCTGAAACCAATGCGAGTTTATGGCGGAGGTACGACAATGAGCGGAGGAAGCAATCTGAAGAAAAAGGGTCAACGAACTACCAAAATAAGGAAGGTACAAGGAGAGCATGTGCAATCACCGCTCAAAGAATATTGATACATCTTTAGGGGGCAATCCGAATAGAGATACGTCCCATACGTAGGCAAGAAGGACAAAGTGAAAGACGAATGATTTGAGTATGTTTTGCCCCGACCACAGTTCACCACTTCATTTGGGTCACTAATGACCAAGGAGAATGTTGTGGACAAACAACAATTTTTGAAGTAGACCAATCGCACATTCAGGGAAAAAAGGAAGCTTGATATGAGTTTCATCAAGCCCGTTGCCATGACACCGAGAGGTGCTTAACCCTGAAATATCAACTCGCCAAGCTGGTTAAAGAAGGGTTTTTGACAAAATATCTTCGGGATCAAGAGACAAATCGAAAGAGCAAAGATTAGTCGCAAGGACACAACCACGAGACTCTTCTTTTGGGTGATTTTAACACTACAACAGGTGGTTTTTCAGGGGGAAGGTCTTTGGTGTCGAGTCGGAAATGAGATTCCAAATTGGTTTTATCTTTGGAAACTCGGGTACCTCCCACTATCCCTTCCCTCTGTTTTACCCCTGCAGATTAGAAAGATGTTTGCCCATATGATTATAATATTTATATTATAATCAAATAAATAAAATTAATTGTATAATATAATATAAAAATAATTATTATTATTAAAAAAAGAAAAATTATCAATAAATATATAAAATAATAATTATAATAAACAATAAATTTATGAAATAACAATTATAATAAATAATTAAAATAATTAGAATGAATAAATAATAAAAAATAAATGTAGTTATTTATATAATAATAATATTATTATTATTAATTATAAAAAATAAATATATAAATTTTATTATTTATATATTTTTAAAAGTAAAGGTAAATTTGTAAATTTATATTTTATACCTTTTAAAAAAATTAAAAACTTTCACATAATCATCACATCAGTCACAAAATTCAATAAACTTTCCTCACAAATCTACTCTAGCATACTACAATCCAAACAACCTCACTTTCCTCTCAAATCACTCCAAATCCACTTCTTCAATTCTCCTCCCCAATCCAAACCCAAACATACCCAAAAGGATCCCTACATCACAACTTGATAATAAACGTGAAAATTGATAAACAAAAAGAAACGAAATACAAACAAACCGATAACGCTATAAAGTCGAAAAGGGAAACTTAAAAAAAGGTCCATACTTAAAAGATTAATAAAAATGCGAAAATCGATAAGCAAAAAAAATGCCAACAAGTCGGAAATGCATCCAAGTAAGTAAACTCTCATTTATCAGCAATAAAAGAAAAGCAAAACAAGTAAATAATGCATGAAACTAATGTAAAGTAATAAACGAGAAGAAGAAAACATGTGAAGATTCATATATTGAGTCAAAGTTACATCGAAAGTTGTCAAGACAGCAAAAGGCCAACAAAAGAAAATTGCCTACACATTAGCAGCATAAAAAATACAAAAACACCTACCAAAATTCTCTTAATCAAGCTCTAAGAGGGGGGAGCCTTCTTGATCATATTGTTGAGACATGGGGTGGTTGGCTGAGCAGACTCTTCCTCACCATCATCATCAGGGATGTGGGTAACAAACATAAATTCCCTCTTATAAAAGTCCTTGTTAACATCAAACTTTCCTTCATCAAGGGGGGCGTCGTAGAAGTAGGTCTTATTGAAGCTAATGTCATGCTGATGGAGAACGAAGTCTTGTGTTCGGCGAAGGTCCTCCCTAACCTTGTGGAAAGTCGCTAGTAGCTGACTAGTCTCTCCTGTTCAGCGTAGTAAGTCATGGTCATGTCGGTAAGACTTTGCTTAAGACCTTTATTTTCAACCGACACCTCCTTCCCCTTCTCCTCGGAAGTCAGACAACGAGTTTGAAATGAATCATTGTCCAGCTTAAGTTGAGTAAGCTCGATGGCTAGATCTTTGTTTTAACCAACAAAGGTAATGTTGGCGTCTAAGGCACACTGAAGAGAATAGGCAAACTCGGTCAATGTTGGTCAAATCCTTCTCTTTCAGAACCGAACCCATACGTTTGTCAACCATTAGAGCATGGGCACATAACTCCAAGAAGGAGCCAACGAGCTTTAAAGGAGTGGTCGACATGTATCGCTCCTTTTTGGTCGAGCTGAGGGGAATGTACACTTTCTCTCCCAGGTGCATATCCCTCCACAAAAATATTTTGGGAAGAGTTGGGCCCGACCTAGACCTCACGGTGTGCCCGCTTGTGCGATTTCCATGAAAAGGACTAGTTGGATTAACGGCGTGAAAATTTCTTGTGTTCCTTCTCTCGACGAACTTTCTTGGAGCTAGGGTTGAGAGGAGGGAGGGCCTTACCGGCAAGAATGACCTGAAAAGGCTCCACAACCTCAACTTGAACCGGTCTCTCCTTCCTGGCCACTGCTTGTCGCTGCTTCAACAAGTTCTTATAGAAAAGCTTGCCATATTCGGCAGTGATGGAGGCCATGATAGTTTCAAAAGGCATAAGTCAAACAAACATAAAAAAAAAGGACGAAAGCGAATGGATAAGAAGAAGCGTACCCTCAAGATCACGAAGTTGGGTCGGCGACAAGTAAACCCACCATAGCCACTGTTGTGAGTTGATTTTAGGATTGCACCTTTTAGATGATGTTTAGTTGATTTATGAATTTTGATTTAACAAGATATGGTGAGACTCAATGAAGATTGCCATTGGACACGAACTTAACCAAGTGGTAAGTAAGTGTGAAGGTTCTCTTCAAGAGGGCAAAAAGAAAAACACAATATATGATGATTATGATGATGAAGACGAAATGTAAAGCAAGACAAGATAAATGGTGGAAATAAAAAGAGAAAAGTGAACAAGAGAAATGAAGAACAATTGGCGGAAGAAAAAAAGGAAAGAAGAAAGAGATAAGAAGAGAAGAAAATGGTGATTGAATCATGCCCCTTGAGGGAGAGAGCTCTAATATAAGTGAGAAGTAAGTTTCCCCTTAAAGCACACTCTGCTTAAGATAAGACTCGTAAGAAAATTTGGGAAACACTCAGGAATTCACTATGACAGAGTTTCTTTACTCAATTCAATGTGATTTACAAGAGGGAAGACACCCTATTTATAAATATGAGTGTCTTGGAGAGGAAAAAAGGAAAAGTAGGGCATAAATGACTACAAGCTTATAGAAACTAGGTCAAATGAGAGCACATGGGGGAGTCTTCTAGAATCTAGGTCAAAGGTGAGCACATGGGTGATCTTCTAGAAACTAGGGTTTCTAAAAGCCTAAGCTAGCTTATTCTTCGTCTAATTGGGCCAATGTGAGCCTAATTGATTACAGTTTAATCTTGTCTTAATAATACTAGAAGGAAGAACAATTGATATTCTGGCCCATGCCCAGTTGTTCTTCTCCTAAGGATCTTCTAATGGATGGTTGGGCTCTGTGTCTCCGCCTGAGATGTTTGACCTATGCTTGAATAGTCCTTTGGGTTCGTGGCTAACTTCTTGTAAAGTTGGGTCATATCAACCACCGAGTAGGGATTTTGTAGGGAAGCTTGTCCAGTATCAACAAGGTTTCCAAGTCTTATCGGGTTAATGATGACCTTGGCCACACACGGAAACGTGGCGGTTTGCGAGTTAAATATAAGGGAAATCGCGGAGCGTCACCATCATAAAAGAGGTGGCAACCCCTTCCCGACCATGACCTTAAAGAAACTCCCCCTAAAATTCTTATAAGAAAAAGTAAAGGAGCAAGCAAGCACGACCTAGGCCAGCTAAACCACCTTACTCAGTTACCGTGTCTGATACTATACATTTGGAGAAACACTTGCAATGTCGGTCTCAAGTGTAGCAACAAACACAAAAGTCGAAAGGTCTGGATATATGCCCAGCTATTCGGATGCAACTGCGTCGACATCACATTCAAGGCCCGTAATACATCCGTGGTGAACTCGTTTAAAGGAAATCGGACGTGAATATCAATTATTAAACATGAATAAAAGAAAAAAATAATCACCAAGGGTCAGGTCCGACTGTAAGCATACAATGTTGGAAGAATAACACTTATAGAGGGAAACAATTCCATCTGGCGCCTCCGCATCTAACATATCTATATCGACAATAAAACACTTTAATGAAGGTGTGTTATCGTACTTAGAGAAATATTCTCGAACGTCAGTATCAACCCATCCGTAACCGACAACGCAAGCCGGAGGAATGTCCAACTCAACATCGTCGACAATAGGATCAACCAAAGGACGTGCATCCTCGACAACCCTCCACCCGCACTAGCTTGGCCACTAATGCGAAAGGACTCAGAGGAACTCTCGGAACTTGCCGAGTCCGATAAGTTTTCAACTTCTCTCGGCATCTCTATGGGAGAGGAGGGAGACATGGTTACCTCCACTTTTTAGCACGGTAGGGTTTCATAGGGAGGAGAATGAAAGAAGAAAAGTGAGCAAATGAGGGGACCACCACACTGTTATTTATAGACCAAGGGGAGGCAAGAATGTGAATCGTCGTATCAATTTCGAACCGTTGGATCAACACAAAGCTAACGACCTAGATCGTGTGACTGTTGGCGAACTAACATGCCACATCAGCAAAACGTCACTCATGAACAATGGAAAAGGATTCAAATCAAGAGGGCCCTTCATGATAGACAACCGATAGGTGGCGTACTCAGCGACTCTCTCCAGGGTGGAAACATGACGGTAAGTACATGTTGGTCACTCTTCACATCGAACACACGGTAGTAGGTATGCCTATCGGTCCATCCCACTTCAAACAACACTCACGACTTTTCGCTTCAAATATCACTCAAGCTTGGGGGGCATATGTATTGCCAAGCACTGATAAACTGAGAAGCCGACTAACTGAACATGAGTCGTTCTACCTTTCGGTTAGATTAGACACGTCCTAATTTAATGATTAGAAGTAAAACCTAATTAAACACTAATAACGTGATTAAGCAAGTATTGGGTTGACGCTAATCCTGACACGGAGAAAAGCCCACCAGAAAATTATAAATATGAAGAGTCCTTAATGGTAAAAGATAATGACTATTTTAATCTCGAACTCGCGAACCGAATAATACTATGATTTATTTGAACGTCAGAGTGTCTTTGTAAGTACTCCACCCATACACTACAAAGAGATTGAAGAAGCTTGATAGAAAACATTCAACTTTATAACTTATAAGAAAAATTGCCACTAGTACAAAATGATGAAAAGAATACTCTTTATTAAGTGCGGTTTTGCGCTCAAACGCATTCGTAAAAAACGCGGTGACATTTTTTAAATTAATTTGATTTACAAATGCAGTTATTTGTATAGCCGCACTTGTAAATCAAAGAGCTTGATTTACAAGTGCGGCTATTCAAATAGCTGCATTTGTAAATCATTTTTTACCCTAAAATTTGAATTGCACCACAACACTTTCATATTTTCTTTTCCACTTTGCCTTTTGTTTTCACTGTTCCTGCGCTCACGTACGCTTGCAGTTCATCTCTTCTTCTGCATCTTCATTAATTTGTGCCATTGTGAGTTTCTTGAATCGCTTTCTTCCTCTGCATCTTCACTACGTATACATTTTTTTCATTTTCCTTATATTTGTTTTTTCTCCTTGCATTGTGATAAGTGTCTAATTTCAGTAAATTTTCATATTAAAATATAGGCACTTATGAGTATTTATTGCTAATTTACATATAAAATAATCCCTAATTTATGAATTTATACTTTTTTACATTTTTTATGATCTTTATTTGAATAAGAGTATTTTATTCCCAAATTTGGTGTTAATTGCAGATTT
>Ga0123342_1006172_pt1 | contig 16794 bp, 9 predicted proteins | sample Turbeawhitnodule_FD_89960 | JGI IMG/M metagenome (GOLD analysis project Ga0123342, IMG submission 89960) | Root nodule microbial communities of legume samples collected from Mexico - Turtle bean Mexico white nodule | ecosystem: Host-associated > Plants > Roots > Nodule | place: Mexico: Nepantla... | reverse complement strand
CAACAATTTCGCATTAAAGATCTTGGAGACCTAAAATATTTTCTAGGGATTGAATTTTCCCGTTCCAAAGCTGGTATTTACATGTCCCAAAGAAAATATGCACTTGATATTTTGCAGGATACGAGACTCACAGGTGCTCGTCTAGACAAATTTCCAATGGAACAATACCTAAAACTCACACCAGACGATGGAGAGTTATTAAAGGATCCAGTCAAATACAGGCGACTCGTGGGACGACTGATATACCTCACAGTTACGCGGCCTGACATAGCATTTTCGGTTCGGACCTTAAGTCAATATATATGGATCCACGGAAACCTCATTGGGATGCCGCAATTCGAGTCCTAAAGTACATCAAAGGATCATCAGGACAAAGATTGCTATTGTCATCCGAAAACAATTTGACATTGACAGCTTATTGCGACTCAGACTGGGGAGGTTGTCAGACAACTCGGAGATCAGTATTTGGGTATTGCATTTTTCTTGGTTCTTCTATTATCTCATGGAAGTAAAAAAAAACAAACAAACGTATCAAGATCATTGGCGGAAGCAAAATACCGCGCGATGACCAATACTTGTTTGGAGATAGTTTGATTGTGATATCTGTTGTAGGATTTAAAGGTGCCATTTAACTTGCCAGCTCAACTTTTTTGTGACAATCAAGCGACATTACATATAACAGCAAACCCAGTATTTCATGAACGCACAAAACACATTGAGATAGACTGCCACATTGTGCGAGAAAAATTACAAGCTGGGATAATCAGTCCTTCATATGTGCCGACACAGTATCAACTCGCAGATATTTTTTATGAAAGCACTGGGCAAGGAACGGTTTTTGACGCTACGACACAAGTTGGGGTTCATGATCTTCACCTACCAACTTGAGGGGAGTATTAAGGAAATAATAATTATCAAATTATATGCAATTCTTGTATGCAATATTGTACGATATTGTACCCAATTATATGCAATTAATTTAATAATGATAGAATCTCATGATTAGTATCTTATTTAATTAGATTGTAATTTGGAGAGAGAAACTCCCTATATATTTCTTATACATAAAGTGATGTAACCATACACATAAGAGAATAAGAAACATCTCTTCTTACCATTTTTTATCATTTTCTTATAAAATCCAATAAGATAGAAACTTCCATCATGCTACAAAGCAATCATAGAGATAGAAGAAAAACAAATTTGGGTCACCAAAGGAGGTAGAAACAAGCTCTCGAAGTTGTTCAGAGAAAAATTGTAAGAAATATCATTTATGAGAGAAAGAAGTGGGGAAGAAGAAGCTCGCACTAAGGTTTTAAAGAGTTTTGGGTTGAACCATATATGATCCAATGTAAAATTCAAAATTTATGTCAAACGTTGAGGTCATCCATAACAAATTATGAAGTTTACGTCGAACCCTATAAACAAGTTGGTTTTATTTACAATATTATAACCACGTTTCTTTATGTTGTGGATGAGAGAGTATGACGTGAAAGTGTGATGTAATTAGATAACTTTTCACTAGTGATAATTACATTTTTTTAGTCTTATTTTTAATATTATTTATTTAGGGAATTATTATGCTTTTTTACTTAATGCAAATTTGTTAATAAATTATATATGTTAATAAATTATATTTGTTATGAACTTAATATTTTTGTTAGAAAATTAAAAAATTGAGAGGAGATTGTGCAACTAAAAGAAATAAATTAGTGAAGATAAAAAATATATGTTTATATGGATAATTTTTCCATTTTTGAATATATGTAGTAGTTGATATTTTTTTGGCTTATTTTGAACTTGTTCATTATTTTGTTATTAGCATAAGTAATAGTTGATATTTTTTACTCTTTTTAGTGCATATAAGAGTCAAGACTGAAATTCATACTCAAATAAAAAATCAACAATCCTCCTTTCAAAGCAAATGAAATTGAATTTCAAGTATTTTGTAAATGGTAATTAGATTGTAAACAGGTGAACAAATATACATAATTACAAATGTTGAGAGAAAGATAATTGGAAAGCTTGAAATTTTCCACCATTACACTCCTAATAATTTAATTTAACTTTGCATGTCATCACTTATCAAGTTGGAAAGTTGCTATAACTTTTATACATCAAACTCACAATTTTTTTTCGCATACCTTTAAATATAACATATGTCGCACTTTATTTATTTTTTCTAAAAAATGTGTTAATCTCTTCAAAAATACTCATGTCCTACTTATAACATACATTCTATTTTAACTTCTCATTCAATAAATCATGATTTAATTATTTCAAAAATACTCGTAATAAGACTATATATACCATATTTATGTTATATTTAAAAAAGAATTATTATATATTTGACGCGATTATCATATGTTTATATAATTTCCCACTATCATAAGTTTGAATCTATTTTTATAATAATATTTGAGTAATATACTTAGTATCTAAATCCAAAACCTGAACAAAATTAATACAAACAAAAAAATATCTTGATTGATTTGGATAAATAGAGAAATTAATAAAAAAAAAACAACTTGATTGATTTAGATAAGTTTGATTCTATTTTTATAGTAGTAATTGAGCAATATATTTAGTATCTAAATCCTAAAATCTGAAAAAATCAATAAAAAAAACATCTTTATTGATTTGGATAAGTTTGAGGCTATTTTTTTATTAGTATTTGAGCAATATATTTAACATCTAAATCTTAAAACCTGAACAAAATTAATAAAAAAGAAACATCTTGATTGAATTGGATAATAATGTATTTAGTTAACTCCAATTTCAATAATCTTGTATGTATTCCTGTTTAATTTTTTTCTTATAAATTTATTGTGATATGAAAACTTTAAAATTATAATAATGAAAACAACCACAACTTCTCATCTCTATTTATTGGGTATGCATTATATTGGCAACCCTCGCAACAACTAAAAGATTCGTTTGAACTAGTTGAAATAATGCACCCTCCCTATCGGCTTATTACTTCAATTAACATAATAAAAAATTATTTAATCTTTTTTATCGAAACTTTAGGAGGTTATCTAAAAAAAATAATTCCTAAAGTTGAAACTAAAAGGAATGTATAAACCAAAGTTTTCATAGATTTGATTGTGGTTTTCAATTATAGCTCTCATATACCACCCTGTTTTTTTGGGGTGAGGTCTCTTTTAAAAAAAAGTTTTTATTATCATACATGAAGAGGATTTCACGAGAAGAAAAAGATTTACTTTTGAATTTCACATATAAAAGAATTTAAAAAATAGTATATACTAACACACATTATATATATATATATATATATATATATATATATAAATCTGATATCTGTTAACGTTTTTAAAGGAATTACTTTGAAAAATTGAACTGTATATTTTAAGAAAGATATAGTAATAGTCTATTTATTGATAAATTTCACAAAATATTTATTAGGAAAAAATGCATCTATCCTTACTAATACTAAATTATACTCCAATTTTAAAATAAATATTTATTTATCGTTTATATTTTCAGTAAAATGACACTTAATTTTTTATAATTTTTTAAACAGGTATTCATCTCCTCATAATTTTAATAAACGCCACTCATCCTTTATATTTATAATAATGTAATGCTTACTTATTTTATTTTATTTGTAATTTGTTTTAACTGGTCATGTATTTAATAAAGCTTAAAATTTTAAATTTTAAAACGTGAATTTTATTTTTTTTATAAGTTTTATTCAAATTTTAATGAATATGATACTTTTAAATATAATAAAAGAAATCATTTTATTAAAAATATATAAAATATTATTTTCATTAAAAAAAACGGAAAATATTTATTTAGAACTTGGAAAAAATGGGAATGTTATTAAAAATATAAGAAAATTGAATATTTAGTTAAACTAAAGGATGATAAAAAAAATTGTTTATACAAGTATATATATGTGTGTAAGTGTGGTAAGGGGAAAAATATTGAAAGCTATGAAAGAATGAAAAGATTAAATACTAATGGTAAAAACCTCAAGATTAAAATGAATAATTAAATAACAAATTAAAGTAAAAAAAATTAAGATTTTAATTTGAGCAGAAACATAGTTAAAATAGTAAAAGAATTTGAACCTTCTGATCTGGAGTCAGACGCGCTACCATTGCGCCACAGATCCTCTTGTGCTATCTTCTACTTTATTATTTATACATACTTTAAAGTATTATATATTTCTGTCACTAATTCGTCTGATTTTTAAGTTTTTTTTTTATATGATTTAATCCTTTTTTATCTAACTTTTTACCTATTATCAATGAAAATTTTGAAAATAAAACGTTTATTATGTTAAATAATTTATAATTCATAAGTAATAGTACACAATCTTTAGTGGTACTCCAAGCAAAAAGTTTTTTTTTTTTAATTACAACAACTAAAAACATCAATTTTTGAAGTTTACAGAAATAAAAAAAATCTAAATTTAAAAATAAAAAAGTAATAAGAAAATAAAAAACTCCCAATCACAATTCACACCAAATGAAATTAGAATACGAGGACAGATACTGAGACTTACCAAGTTGTATATATAAGTATTTAAATAAGCCTTTCCCTTTTAAACAAAATATAAAAAAATTAGTCGCTAACAAAATGATTTTTTTTGTTCATAATTTAAAATTAAATTTGAAATCCATACGGAGAGTAAAAGTAAACCCACCATCAGAAAAACAGCCTTTTTATGTAATTTTATTTTTCCTAGTTATCTGTCTTAATTTTGGAAAAAATGATTTCTATATATTTTTAGAATTGCAATAATATGTTTATTTAGTCTTTACAATAATTTTAAATTATATCAATATATATTTATTATATACATGAAGAAAAATTTGATACAATAGAAAACTATACAATTGTTTTATTATAATAGAAAATATTATATTTATTGATCCTTACAAAATAGTCACATATAAAAGGAATGGAAAAGGAAGTATTTTAAGAAGTTTAAATAACCATGAAAATAAATTACAATTTTCTTAAGTAATTTATTTTATAATTAAAAAAAATCCTTGAACCTATCTTTATCATCCTCTTCTGGCGGCAAAACTTGTCTGAGTAGTGGAAAAGTTTATTGTCAGTTTTTGTGACTTGACTGAGTTTGGTCCTTCTTTTAATATCTTCACAAAGACAAAAACAAGGCAACGAAACGAAACGACTACTACTGCGCCACTTGTTTCTCGTCACTACCCTCACGGCACCACACACCATTGGTGCAGCAGCTTCAATAAATCCATGTTGTTTCTAAACTCTTTTGAGGGTAATATCGACAATGCGCAAATCTCCTCACCCTACTTCACGCTAAACCCGTCTTTCTCATAATCAGAATGAAACACACACACCTGTCACTTGCAATTTTACTTTTACATTCAAAACTACCTTCGAAAACAATCTCATGCACAGATACAATCATTTCTTTAACATGAAATTAATTAAATATTTATGAAAATCACTAGAATGATATTTTTTAACAGTGGACAGAATCTAGAAGAACATAACTGAGTTATGTTTCACTTTTACTTAAATTACCAAATACTGGCTTAGTTTTATAGATAAGAAAGAAAATGACATGCAATTAAAGAATAAAATATATATAATTCTGTTGATATATATGAGGGAGAAGAGAAAATGGGGGAGCAGAGCTGTGTGTTTTTTCCTGAGGTATCAGTGGCGTTGACTTTTTCCTAGAATTGAGATTGAGATCCACGAAATCAAAAAATTCAAATCATCAGATAGAACACGTAAACAGACGAAAAGGTTGGATATTTTGATGAGGTTTGGTTGAAGACAGGAATAAAGAAAAAAAGAAAAGCTTTCTTAAAGTCTTTGTTCAAGGTTAATGCTTGGCGGTGGAAATGGAGATGGAGAGGCAGCACCACCCTCCACGGCCGCGCGTTCCAGAACTGATCTCCGACCACGCGCTTCCACGGAGAGCGTTTTCAACTGTGGAGACACCGCAGGGTATAGCCCCGGTCCCATGACTCTGTTTTCTAGCTTGTTCGGCGATGGTGATGGCGATGAGTATAAGTCGTTCTCGGAGTTCCTTGCCGGCGCCATGGTGGACCCCATTCCTCTTCGGTCTTCTCCAGATTCAGCTTCTCAAGTAACACATCGCATTTGCTATATTTGTTCCAACTGCACATTAATGCTAGGACTTGCTATTTCATATAACAAACAAGCCTTTCCTAAATTTATGTAATCTTAGATTTTATTTTTATATAATTCATTTTTACTTTTAAATAAAGAAATATGATTAAAGTGTGTGGTTATATAGATTTTAGATTAGAATAATATGTTACATAAACATATAGCCTTAAATTTTGGTTAGAGTATAGGCTTTTATAAGTATGGGTTTATGGAAGCTGTCTTTAAAGTTTTTTGACATGGGATTCCTTATTCATTCTGGGAAAATCTTTATGATGGTGAAGATTACCACTATTGGAATATATAAGGCAGAAGTTCATTGTATTTGCCTTTTAATCTTCAAAGGGTATTCCTCATTCATTTCACTTGATACCTACCCAGGGAAATTATTGTATGAGATTAACATGTATCTATACAGAAAGATGATAGTTTAACACACATTTTTTTTTCACTTTTATTTCACTACTAAATATATTATTAATTTTTATTAACAAAACATAATATATTTTGTTAAGAGAGGTTTAAAGTGAAAGTGAAAAAAAAATTACAATAGAATATATTATTGTTTTATTTTAAAATTTTATTTTTTATTAACAAAACTTAATATTAGTTGTAAAGTGAAAGTAACCGAATGAAAAAGGTAACTGCGAAATAAACTTTTCTCATACAGAAATGATTATTAGATAACTTTATAGGATCTAGTCAATATTTCGTATAACATATTTAAAGGGTGTAATATAGGGACAATTTGGAATGACACAGCAGCAAATGCTAGCACAGGTCACAGCCCACACTAATGTGCAAATCCAAGCTGAACATGCTACCTCATTGACACAGGTTCCTACAACTATTTCCACCACTGTACCGCAGCTGATATCACTTCCACCACCATCAATGTCAGCTTCTGGGGTAACAAAATCTTTTGGTTTTTTTCACTCTCAACAGAAATTGCACTCTCCTTCTATCATTGTTGATAAGCCTAATGATGATGGCTACAACTGGAGGAAGTATGGGCAGAAACCTGTAAAGGGTAGTAACTTCTCTCGAAGTTACTACAAATGCACACATCCAAATTGCCCTGTCAAGAAAAAGCTTGAGCTAACTCTTCAGGGTCATGTAACTGCAATTATTTATAAAGGAGAGCACAACCATCAACGTAAGACCACAAAAGGCACCCTAACTTCATCTGGGAATTCAGATAGGTTGAAAGAAGAGATGAGTTCTCACTCCATGTCCCAAGTGGATCTAGAATTTAGTCAGGCTGAACATGGGTCTGGAACAAGTGACAGTGAGGAAGTAGGTTATTATGAAACTGAAGTGGATGAGAAAAATGATGAACCTGATCCCAAGAGGAGGTAAGAGTTTAGTTCATATAAACTTGCTCATGGTGGTGGGATAATTATTTGGCCTTATGTGATTTTGGAAAGTTTTATTATTCTGCAGAAACACAAAAGCCAAACTCGAGGATCCAGCTTCTTTAAATTTGCATAGAACTGTGGCAGAGTCTAGGATCATTGTGCAAACAACAAGTGAAGTGGATCTTTTGGATGATGGATATAGATGGCGCAAATATGGACAGAAAGTTGTCAAAGGCAACCCATATCCAAGGTGATATTTTTTTCCTCCATATTTGATTGCTTATCTTTGTCTGTTAACAAATGGGTGACGGTCTAATAAGAACAAACAATTTTTTAAGGCATTTGAGTTAGACATGATGATGTGAAGTTCATTGTTGGATTTTTTATATCTCCTAACATTGACCCTCGTAACTTCCAAGAAACTTTGTTCCCATAATGTTTGGTTAGTTATTAGCCATACTCAGTTATGCTATACTCATATCATGCCCTACCTTTCCATCCCCATATTTTGTTTTGTTACCTTATTTAAGTTGTCTTGGAAAAGAAGGTGATGCATGATTTTATGATATACAGGAGCTATTACAAGTGCACAACCCCAGGTTGCAATGTTCGGAAGCATGTTGAGAGGGCTTCAACAGATCCTAAAGCTGTAGTAACAACATATGAAGGAAAACATAATCATGATGTACCAACAGTTAAGACTAATAGTCACACACTTGCCAACAATACTGCATCACAGCTAAAACCAAAAAATGTCACCGATGAGAAGCATGGTTTCAGCAGCAGGGGTGTTGGGGGCTATGAGCAGGGACCTGTGGCAAGTCTAACATTAAAGCAAGAGTAGATAAGTTAGCTTTCTTGCTTCAAAATTTAATGTATCTTTTTTCTCATAATTCCACATATATACATAATATTATGTTCAACTCACAAACTAGTGTATGACACAAAAGACATGCTGATATTCTATATAGTTCAATGTGAGAGTAACAAAATGAAAATGAGGCATGAAAAACGAATGAATTGCTTGTAAAATAATTATGAAAAAAAATGATTTTCCTCAAAAACTCATGTTTTGCTCAATAAGAGATAAGAGTATGCAAAAATAGATGGACACTCACAGTAAATTGAAGAAAACAACAATAAAACAAAGAAATAACACAATGATCAATTTGATCCGCACAAACATCTAAGGCTAAGTAAATTGGTGACATAGAACATTAAAGGAAGAAATCTCTAAGGACAAAGGAATTTGTTAAGCGAATCTATGCCAGAAAAAGACTATATTATAGAAGTTTGAGTTTTTGAGCGCATATGAGAGACTCTGAGTAAAAAAGAGTCCTTCAAGTCTAAGAAAGCACAAAAACACTAGGGCTTCGCTTGACTACAAAGAGCGAAAAAGTTTATTCACGGTTAAGAAAGACCATTTCACTAAAGTTTGACTTGGAGCGGATTCAAAACCAAGTGAATTCTTCATGTTTAAGAAAGCCAAATTCGTTAGGTCAATCTTAGAGCAAAACCAAAAAGAATCCTTCAAGATTAAGAAACCTATAATTTCATTAAGCTTAGATTAGTCTCTAAGCCAAAAGGTTTCTTCAAGATGAAGTGATGAGGACTTCCAAGCCGAAGGACATGGTGAGGAGGAACTTGACCAAGACATAATTCCAGACTTGGGTGGATCCATGACAAGAGGAAGGCTTAGAAGGCCCAAGAGACATTGCAGCACAAAGTGGCTAATCTTTTGGAGGCCCAATTGTTGAATGACCCACAATTTAAAAAGACTAAGCTGATTACATGCACACCATGCTTGTTAAAAAGCATCAACTTAACCACAAGGACAAATGATCCTTTCTTAAAATGTAGGAATTGTATTTTTATTTTATTTACTTACAAACAAGTAAAGACCTATAACTAAATTTGTATTTTATACACTTTTGGAATTCAGAATGAGGATGAATGAATGTTTTGACAATTTAATAGAGAAAACATATCTCTGCTAGGGTTCTTCCTTGCATCTTGGGATCTTATAAATAATTCACCAATTCAATTCTTGTGGTGAATATCCTTAGGCTTATAAAACTTTGTTTGTAGCGCCTCCCTCTATCCAAGTTTTCATTGTTACTGTTTTTAATTTATTCCATGTCGTAACCCTAAATTCCCAATTCTATAGTTAGTTATATTTGAAATCATATCATTTGGTATTCAGGGCAAAGGTTTGAGTGAATAATACAATTGTGAATCCTGTTTTTTTTACTCATCACTTTTCACGCACTATTCACGACACTGTTCACTGCACTGTTCACAACACTGTTCATTTTTTAAAAAAGAAGAAAACAAGAAAAAAAAAGAAAATAGAGAAAAAAAAGAAAAAAAAAAGAAGAAAAAGAGGAAAACAGAGAAAAAAATAGCAATCATCCAGTGCATACTTCTTTTTTGTTAAAAGTCCTAAGTTTCAATTGTTTTGTCTACATATTTTTTCTCTCTATATATTGTAATTGTCTTTCTTGTTTTTTAAATCATACCTGCATACAAATTTCAGAAGAAATACAAAGATAAAGCATGCGAATGTGCGGAAGTAGAACGCACAAACACGATGGTACAAGAATTAGCTCCCTAGGGTTTCGGGTTTCTTGAATCAAAGGAAACCAGAAACAGAGGGTGATCGATAAAGAGATTAAGTAACACGGACAGTTATCCAGAACTAGAATCGGTAAATAGGTGTGAACGGGAATCGGGGTTCATACCTACGATCGATAGCAACAGAATGCAGAAACGCGTAAAGGAAACATGAAAATGATTGAGGAAGAAGGCGAAACAATCAAAGAGATTAAGAGGATGATGGAACAAGTGATTGGACGTACGTGTTTTCAAGCAAACAAAGAAGCGTAAGTGACGTTAAGCCCTAGACGTTGATCAAAAACACGTATGCACAGATAAGACAAACCCAGAAAGGCGTCACTTTGGCGTAGTATTTACATCCTGTCACACAGAGCCACGTAGATCACCCAGGGCAAGGACTTAGCCTCTTCGTTGAACGAGTTACAGCTTGAGACTGGGGGCTTGTGTACCGACCACTCCCTGGGCGTTGACTGTCCACTGGTAGTGTTGGTGCCACATAAGCGGATCCCACGAGCAATGTGGGCCAGTATCTCGCCAAGCACATGCACCAAGGAGCCAAGAGTGGTCAGACATCGGTCATCAGGATGTACTGACGTGCCACTAGACAGTGTGGAGAGATCGGACATCAGGAACCCAAACCGTAGAGCTGGGCCACGAGAAGTGGATCCCAGATCACACGCAAGTTATCATTAAGGGAGAAGACTAGATCACGAGGGTCCATGCGTGTAGAGTGGATGACGCGTTCATGCGTAACACGAAGTGTAGAGCCACTGGAAAGATATGACTCGTGAGGGTCGCGTTCCAGGGGTGAGCTGCATGCATGGTACGTGAACAGTTAGGGCACTCCCAGAGGCGGGTGACCCTAGAGATCAGGTGCACGAGGAGGCACCTAGGTGATCACCCTCCAGAGGTTGCACTCCAGTTAGGGACCCAACGTGCTAGGTTATCCTAAGAGTAAGGTAACAACAGTGTTGGGCCCGCCTCATCAGAAAAAGCCCATTTCGGGTAAAGAGGAAACCCTAGTTTCAATCTAAAAATAGCAAGGTAAGAAACTGGACAAGGGAGAATTCTCTTGCACCGCTAAACACACACACAGTAGCAAGATTATACAGTTTCGGTGTTTCCTAGCCCTAGTACTGACTTGAGCGTCAGAGTGCAAACGACCTCTAGGGCGCCCTTTGTCTTTGTGTTTTCAGGTGTTCATCACAGGAAAGGCACGTGTAAACGCAAGGATTTTGGACGTGAGAGTAACGTAGGCGTACGAATGCGTTTTGAGTCAACCGGCAGGAACAACAATTAATGAAGGAGCGTATTTAGTTGAAAAGCTTTTAAAGCAGATTCAACATTTAAAACAAAATTTTGTTAGGATTTTCAAAGAAACAATCGGTTGAAACCACGAAACAACCGATTGTTTGGCTTGACAGTTAATTCAACAATAATAGGGTTGTTCATAGCACAACAAATTGTTCTCCATTAGAAATTGTGTATGGATTAAATCCTTTAACTCCACTTGACTTGTTACCTATGCCTAACATTTCTATTTTAAAACATAAAGATGCACATGCTAAGATGTGTGAAAGATACATGAACAGGTTAAAGCACAAATTGAAAAAAAAAGTTGAAGGTTATTCTAAACAACCTAACAAAGGAAGAAAGAAAGTAATCTTTGAGCCTAGTGATTGGGTATGGATACACATGAGGAAAGAAAGGTTCCCTGAACAAAGAAAATCCAAGCTACAACCTAGAGGGGATGTGATACAAACCAACTTGACAAAGAAATGACTAAGGACACCATAAACTCTTCACAACTAGGTCAGTCATCTCTGTTGAGGATAAGTGAAGATTCTACTCAACTTTCATGAAAAAGTGTTTGATGAAGAAAATATGTTTGAAGATGTATAAAAATTGTATATCATGGTCTTAGTTAGGATAGAGTTGTTTCCTTTTGCATTTTGACTCGACCTTATATCTCATAGCCATGGTTATGAACTTAAGCACAAGGGTCTTTTAAAAGAAGTTTTAAAAATATGTCCAAGTTTTTAAAACTTGTTTTACTGCACAAAAAATTATTTTGTTGTTTGATAAAACAATTGATTATTTTGCACTGCACCAAAACTATTTTGATTTTTCAAAATTCTGTTTTGTCTCCAAAATTCTGTTTTTTTCACATATTCAGTTTTCAACTAATCATAGATTGGTTATGTTACCACCGAGTGTTTTTTCAAAATACAATTTGTTCTTTCAAGCTTTAATCAGTTGTTTTATAACAGTTTTCAAAACTGTTTTAACAAAACTATTTTGATTTTAATCCTATAAAAGGAGAGCTTTATCACAGTTCAAATCATCCCTTGCAATTACAAAGTGCATACAGTTTTCAAGTGATTTTCATTGAGGTTTTCATGTGAGCTTAGCTTTGAAAGTTCTTAAAAACTTCTAAGAGTTATTGTGTTGGTTTTTCTTTTGGCTTGGGATTTGAAGTTTTGTCATGTGTTGTAGTTGTGAAGGGTTCTGGTTTGGATTCCTTAGTTTGAAAACAAGGTGTTATCTTTCCTAAATCTCTTCCTTTGTAAAAATGCATTTCTATATGTTTCTTGATAGTGTTTCTAGAAGTATAGTGCTGCTGAAATAGTGTTTCTCAGAATGTGTTCTTGGTTCTTGAAGGGTTCAAGAGCTGGGTTGCTAGTAAAGATTGTTTGGTTTTTAGTGGAATCCATCTTGGTGTAAAGTGGGACTGGATGTAGCTCTTATTGAGTGAACCAGTATAAAAATGTGGGTGCCTTTCTTCTTCCTTAATCATTACCTCTAAAACTAAAATCTGAAAATCTGTGATGAAATAAATTTGTTGTTTCAGAATTGAATCTATTGTTTTTAATTGTAGTAATGGACTGATTCATATTCTGTTTTCAAGATTGTGATAAGACTTTAATCAATCTTAAGGTTCAAGGTATCCTTAATCTTTGATAGGGTAATACTTGAATAAAAGCTCTTATAAGCAATCTTGTTCTAAAAACTGTTTCAAGATTCCATCATATCAAAATTGGTCTTGAAAGATTTCTGAAATGTGATTGCTGTTTTTAAATTCTATTTTTTGAATTTCTTTAACGGAACTATTTTGTGTACAACCATTTGAACTAAGAGGTTTAAAGGTTTGGTTTTGAAAAATAAGAATTAAAGATCTTGTTTCACTTGATTTGGTTTTCAAGTTTTGTTAATGAAATTGAATCTTTTTTAACCCATTGTGTTCAAGGTTTAACATTGTCTTCAATATTCCCTCTTCATAAAGATCATAACTATTTCTGGTAGAAGTCTTAAGTCAAAAATAAAATATGTTAATCCTAAAACTAATCTGTTATATTTTTGAAATTGCCTTATGAACAAGAAAATCAATTTGTTTTTCTTTAAATCAATTTGTTCTTTTTTTGTCAAGATTTCTTAAAAAGTATATTTGCAAAAAAAATCCTAAGAACAATTCACCCCCATCTTGAACTTAGACTCTCATAATCTCAACATATAAGACAAGGCCCCACCAAATCTCAGAAGAGCCTCAATAGAGGGAGAACTAAACATAAACTAGAATATCAGTTGTTTTTCCTTCTAGTTTTCTTACAAGACAAGTTAAGTAAATAAATAGGGCTCACTTTGAGCTTCAATCACAAAAATAAGATAAAAGAGGGTGTACTTAGTAAATTGGGCTTGTGTCAAAGCCCACCTTAACCTAGCTTTTAGGTGGGTCTCAAGGTCTTCCACCCTAGAGAAAGGGGTTATCTTTGGGGTGAGAAAATGTGGCGGGATAGGCTCATCCATAATCTGTAGGGAGAAGGGTTGGGGGTCATCCCTCAAGGATGGATCCGGAGAGCGAACTCGGATGGTTCGTTGTTGCTGCCTGTGCATGGCCCTTCATAGTTCGTTGTTAGCCTTCTGCAACTCTTCGTTTACCTGCGCAGTTTCTTCCATCATCTTACGGGAAGCCTCTACTTCCCTTAGAAGACGTTCTTGGTGGATTCGAGCTTCATCTCTATGTCGCTTTTGTTCAGCTCGTGCTTCATTCCTCAACTACGTCTACTCAGTCCGTGACTCTTCCCTAAGTCGATCATGTTCGGCTCGGGCTTCACGGTGGATGCCAAATGTTATGTCCGGCTGACCTGGGTCAGAAATTGGTGGTGGATGCTTCCTTATTTCGTCTTTGTCACCACTATGACTTCAAAACTTCTGAAGTTCTCCAACAGAGGGTGTTCCACCTGTTAATTACACTCTGACGATCAAGTCAGTGAGAGCACTTATATATTATAATTTAGTGTAAATAGCATAGAATCAACTTACCTGGTGGCTAGGGTCTCAAGGCTCTTTTATAACAATCGTCAAGAGTTTGATAACTACATAATCAGACTGTTAATATTTTCCCTCCTATTTTGGAGTTATATCTTAGTAGAGTATCATCTATATATTACACATCTACCGTTTGGGTTGTGTTAATTTTACTAAAGATGAATGTTTGTTTGGAGATATTAGGCCTTTTTTGCAATTGGGTCGACTTCCGGAGCTATTATGTGCTCAACACGCACCACTCTGACTAATGGTCTAAAATCCCAAGTATTTGGACTATGGACCGAGTGTAGCATGACCGAGCATGTCAAACCGTACAATAATAAATCCCAATTATTAATTTCTTTTATGGTGCTTCCTTTTTTAAATTGAAGAAGCAAATTAAATTAAAATATTTTTTAATATCAAATTATATGATTAAAATTAAAATTAAACTTATTTCATTCTTGTTTATTTTTTTTTTATGTTTAGCTTATTAACAAAAATAACTTTAATTTTACTTACATTTTCTACCCATCCTTCCTTACGTTTTATATATTATAAGATAGTAAAATGAGATTTTTTAAAGGATAAATTAATATAAAATATTATTTTTATTAATTGATGATAATAAATATTAAATATTAACTTTTCAATTTGACATCTTCATTTCTTAATTTTCAAAATTATTGACTCAAATTAAACTAATTTTTTTGGTCAACTCCTTTGTCAGCTCAACTCAACTCTGAATAATGTCTAATATTTGTATTCATGCTCAATCTGTATTCTCGTACATGTTTTTGCTACAGATTTTGTCATCATAAAAAAAAGTTTGTTAAAATTCTAGAGAGTCTACTCCTAGTAAACTATTCAAGAGAGCTTTTGTTGACAACAACTTAAATTAAAATAAAATTAAAATTATTTTATTGTTGTTTAATTATTTACAAAAGTAACTTTAATTTTACAGACATTTTTGTATCCATCCTTCCTTACTTTGATATATTATAAGATATTAAAAATAAAATGTTTTTAAAAGGAAAAATTAATATAAAATTATCTCTTTATAATATCAATTATTAACCCTTGAATTTGACATCTCCATTTTTTAATTTCTAAAATTATTGACTCGAATTAAACCAACTTTTTTTTTCTATACAATTAATTTGATTAAAAAATAATTAAAATTAAACTAAAATAAATGGTTTACATATATTTTATCCAAAAAATAAATCAATTTAACTTTTTCTTTTAATGAAGGAAGTAGATAAATTTATTCTTGAAAATAGATTTAAAATTTAAAAATATGTTTAACTTTAAAATTTGCCTTAGTTCATCATGATAAGCTAGTTATTAAGTTTTCACTGGCATGTCTCTATTTATTAAATTATTAGTTAATTATCAATATTTTTTGTCATTTAATATTTATGTTTAATAATTAATTTATTTTATATATTTATAAAATTTAATTTAATTTTGGGAAAAAAATTTATCCCTAACTTCCTTTCTTTGATATAGTAAGATATTAAGATAATAAATTATCCCAAATTCATGACTCAAATTAAACCAAGTTGTTTATTTTATCAAATTAATTTGATTGAAAGAAAGGAAGTTAATACAATTCAATAAAGTTGTATATTTTAACAAGGGGATCTGTGGCGCAATGGTAGCGCGTCTGACTCCAGATCAGAAGGTTGCGTGTTCGATTCACGTCAGGTTCAAATTCTTTTACTATTTTAACTAATGTGTCTGCTTAAATTAAAATTTTATTTTCTTACTTTAATTTATTATTTACCCACGTATTTTACACACGAACTCGTGTAATAATTTCTTCCAGTTTAATCTTGAGTTTTTTACCATTAATATTTAATCTTTTCATTCTTTCAATATTTTTCCCCTACCACCCTTTTACACACACACACATATATTTATTTATTTATACAAAAAAAAAGTATTGTCATCCTTTAGTTTTGAAATAAATATTCAATTTTCTTATATTTTGAATAGAATAACATTTCCATTTTTTCCAAGTTCTAAATAAATATTTCTCCGTATTTTTTTAAATGACATTAATCTTTTATATATTTTTAATAAAATGATTTATTTTCTTTTATTTAAAAATATTTTATTTTACACGTCAGGTTCACTTTTGGAAATTGATGTTCTGCTGTTTAGAAGAACTGCATACTGATTTTCTCCATTAATGCTAGTTTCTTTCCCCTTTATATATATATATATATATATATATATATATATATATATATATATATATATATATATATATATATATATATATATAAAAAAAATAATTTTAAAAAAAAATATATATAAAAATATATAATATATTTTTTTTATTTTTTTATTT
>Ga0123342_1006171_pt1 | contig 16795 bp, 6 predicted proteins | sample Turbeawhitnodule_FD_89960 | JGI IMG/M metagenome (GOLD analysis project Ga0123342, IMG submission 89960) | Root nodule microbial communities of legume samples collected from Mexico - Turtle bean Mexico white nodule | ecosystem: Host-associated > Plants > Roots > Nodule | place: Mexico: Nepantla... | reverse complement strand
TCACTTGGCAAAGATGAAGAATGAAGATTAAAATGTCTATCCTAGAGAGGTAGGAGACAAGGAGCAAAATTGGCACAATTTTGGCAGCAATTTGCTCTAGAATAATCTTGCTATTTCATGACCCAAGCACCTCCTTTTATAGCAATGGAGGGCTGGAATTTGAAGAGCCAAATACAAATGAAATGAAAGCTAAACTAAATGTGATGCATTTGGCGCCTATTTTGAGACTTAGCACATGAAGCATGTGACGGAAAGCTTTTAAGCACATGGAACATGTGCTTTCTTCTCCAAGGCTTAGTCATAACTGACCTTGGTTAATTTAGGTGTTCAAAGAACTGTAATTTAACCAAGGTTGGTTTTTAGGTACCAAATTTCACCTAAAAAGAATTACAAGTAAAATTTCCTATTCTAATTTAACAAAATTAAATCTTATTTCTACACTAGAGTTCATGGTATTTTAAACATGTACAAGAAGGTTTCTCTGCCATCAGTAGCAGTATTCCAATCTTCTTGATCCTTCTTGGCCATGACTCTAGTGGTAGGCCCGAATCTTCTCTTTGTTGGGCTTGCACTTGGACTTGTCCTTGGGCCTCTTCCATCACTTGGTGTGTATGTCAACACTCAAGTTAGATACTCCAAGTAATGAAAATTCCTTAAGAACAGACTTGGTGTGTAAGCCAACACTCAAGTTAGACAATCCAAGTAATGAAAATCATTAAAGAGTAGACTTGGTGTGTGAGCCAACACCCAAGTCAGATACTCTAAGCTAGTAAAAGTCATTCAAGGACAGAGTTGGCATAGAGATTGGCCCTAAGTCAGATGCTCAAGTCACCCTAGCTTTGGGGAAGGATGTGTGAAGAAAGCGAATAAACTTTCCAAGTGCACAAGTCTTGCGCGACCAAGTTGAAAAACCTAATCCCTAGGTCATGTAGCTAGTCAACGCTCGAGAAAGTGAGACATCCTTTGCGGCCAGAAGGTATGGGTCGTCCATGAGATAGCTCCGCCAAGAGCACTATGATTTACCATGCTGAATCGGTGTATTGCATTGATAAGGTGGTTGGTTATATTATCATCAATTGATTAAGTTACGATAGTCATGTTTACTAAAGCATGCATTGTTGATACACTAGTCGAGGTGTGTCAAAGATAAACAAGTTAAATAAATAAAGGTACTGATACATACAAAGGTTTAAGAAATTGTTCAAAGAGCTGCAAAAGGCAACTAGGTACAGGAAGACTCAAGACTCTACTCCTTCTCATCCACTAGTCGCCCATCTACCACGTTCTTGCCCAAACCAAGTTGAGAGAAATCCATTTTAGGGTAGATTCTCAAAGCTTGGGCGACGACATCCTCAAAACCTGCCAGGTATGAGTTGGCAGCATCGTCAGCTTCTCATCCTTTTGGACCAGCTCTTCGCCCCTCTTGGCCAGCTTTTCCTTCAACTTTTCCTCCTCGGCCTGGAGCTCCACGTTCTTGTTAAATAATTCCAAGACCTCCTTGGACTTTTCAGTCAGGAGAGCCTTGACTTCTTGTTGCGACCTTTGGAGCTCCTCATGAAGCTTAGTTGTTTACCAACTTGTTGCGAGAGCTCAACAACCTTGTGGGTTTCCTCCTTGGCTTAGCCTTTCCACCCCGTTACTTTGGAGATGGCCAGGCAGTTCGCAGCCAAGGCCTACCCTAGTTGCTTCACAACTAGCTCCACCAGCTGGTCCTCCTCCAAGCTCTCTAGTTTTTCTTTGGCCTTGGCTGATAGCAGGATCTTCTCGAGGAAGGAAGGGGCATCCAAGGTAGGATCCCACAGTCCTCCCTCTGGCACACTTACACCCACACTCTCCTGCACCACTATGTCGCGAGAAGGAGGTGAAATGGGTGGAGGAGCTTGAGGAGAAGGTGTGCGGCCATCTGAAGCAAAGTGTTCAGCAGGCTCAACAACAACCTTGAGCTTCAAGTCTTTTGCAGGGAAAGCATGGGCAGTTTCCTTCATCTTTTTGGCCCTAGCCGCCAACTCCTTCTTGTTAAGCATTCCCAACATGTTGTCCGCATGAAAAACAGGGGAAATTCAATAAATAGATATACTAGTCAGCACCAACAAGAGTAAAGGAGGAAGAGATACCAATATATGGGAGAACTCTTGGCATATGAGGGTGGCTGTGTCAAAAACCACCTTTAAGCTGGAGAAGAAGAGGCACACCTGTCGCTTCTGTTGGGGCATGTCCTCCAAGCATCTGACACCTTGGAATCTTGGTTTCTCAATCCAATGCAAGGGAACCCATATGGAAGAGTTGGGTCCCTCTTATTTCAGCGAATCTTCAGGAATTTGCCCTTGAAACCCTTGTAAGATTATTGGAAGAGTGACAACAAGGCTCTCCCAGCCACCCCGTTGAAGGTCACCCACTGTTGGCGACCAAGGTGTTTGGCCTCAAAGAAATGCAAGAAGACCTCTATTGATGGCAGATGGCCGAAGTGGGTGGGTGCAAAGAATGGAAAAACCCCGAACAAACGCCCAACTATTTGGATGTAGCTAGGCAAGGCAACATTAATTTCAATGACGAGTGCTTTCTCGAAATTATACAGGGGGTAGACGAAGGAGAACTCTTTTGAAAAAAGTGGTGTAGAAATAACAAAAATGACCAACTGGGTTCGAGGATTCATCGCAACAGATAAGCTCATCCTCCCTATAAGGCACTAGTTTAAGGCCTCTATCGTTTTCCCTACCAAAGATGCACTTTTTTGGACGCTCACTTTTTCATATAAAACACTATTTACTCGTGGGAAGTGTACATAGAGGTTTCTCCTAAAAGGTTATCAGAGGCCCAGGGATACAATTCAGTTTTCGGTAATCCATCAGTTAGAGTATCTAAAACAAGAAAAGCAAACAAGCAGAATACAAGCACAAATTCAGGAAATGAAAGCAACATGTGTTCAAGATTCAAGAAAGACAACGAAGCTAAAAAGACATAACAATCAGAATTGAATGAACAATCTCAAAACAGTTGATATGATCATAATGAAAGCATTAAATGACGGCAGTACATAGTCAAGGATCAGAGGGGGTACCTTGGGTTGAAGAACAAGTCGAGGTGAGGAGGTTGCCCAGGTTGAGGAAGGAGGTCCAGAGAAATTAAGTGAAGGCGCGAAGGCTTTGTGAAAGGAAGATGGAACAGTGAGAAACGACTAAGTTTTTCGAACGTTATGAAACACAGTGTTGGGAAGGGCAAGGGACAATGTTTCCTAGCCGTTGGTGAAAGGCCACGTGTGCGCTCACGATAGAGTGTGGTGAAACATCCACTAAGAAATGCTTCGTGCGTCGCGCTACATGTGCCAATACCTACAAGACACGTAAGCTACCAATGGCGAGTAAGTAGCCTCTTCGCTGAAGCAAGATCAGCTCGAGCTTGGGGGGCTTGTGTAATGGACCAGAGCGCCTCAGAGCTCAGTGCTCGCTGGTTGGAGCTCAACATCTACCCTAGACAGGTCAACTCGGCTTTTGGGCCAAGTTGATGGGCCATTTGGTTGGGCTCAAGATATGTGTGTTAACTCTTTTTTGTATACTTAACGTAACCCTTCGTGCGCAAGACCTAGGTGGTCAGCAAGGGGTAGTAATGGACCTAGGGGTGCACTTAATGCGTATGGGTCTAGTACAAATAAAACGTTTTCTATAAACCTAAGCCCATGTGTGTTAGGGCACGAAAAGTTAGGTTGCATGTATAGCGTAACACCACGTAGAGGATGGCTACATAAAACAGATTGGACCCCTGATGTTGGTACATGAGTTGGTACCCAAATGGTTATTTTGGTATGATTCTATGCACTCAAGAGAGGAAAAGTTATGTTCAGTTGCAGCACCAAGATAGTGGACCCTTGAACAAAATATTTTTCTGTTGAGTACGCTTTCAGTTTAGATGATATTCTCATGATAGAAAGTTGTTACAAGAGGTAGGCTATAAAAGGGACTTGAGATCCCAGGTTAAAGGTATGTTGTTTCTAAGATTGAAACTAGTTACTTCTTGTTTCTTATAAAGCCCTGTACTGACTTGATCGTCGGAGCGCAATCAACAGGTAGGGCCCCCTCTGTCTCAACGGAGTCACGTTCCAGCGTTCCAAAGAGAAGAACAGATTCCAACAGAGATTGACGGAGCCAGAGCTTGTCTTCGGAGTCAACCAGCGAGCTGGTCAACTGGCAAGAACACATGGAATTGAGTTTTTAGACCAATATTGTTTTGAAATGGATAAAAAGGATTTGGAATGTCATGGGATTAATTTCCTTGAATCATGTCTTGCATGTGTTTGTATATTGAATTCTAAACTTTTAATGGCTTACCCTTGTTAGTTTGTAACCCCCTCCGTAAAAAATCACACAAGGAACTGAAAACCCACTCCCCAACTTTTTTCCTTTTTTGTTTTTCTTTTTCTTTCTCCCTCTCCTTTCTCTCTTCAATTTCTCTCCCATACCTCATCTATTCCAAAATATAATCACGCCATGCTGTAGCTGAGGAGTTATGGTACATTTCTACCCTATCAGATTTTCAAGTAGAGTTCCTAAATTTTGGAGTGGTTCCCTTATTCGAGGTAGAATTTGCATCAGAATAAGAAATTTTAGGTAAGGGAAGCTAACTTTAACTTTCAATAGTACCCCAGGCTAGAAGATCTGAATGAGTTTCAATTACTCTTGTAGGGATGTTAGTTTATAAAATTGTTTGATTTTATGTTGTGTGAACATGTATAAATATTATATTTTGATAGTTTGAAAATTAAATATTGTTTTTTATGTTGGAAAGGCTCTTGAATGTTACGAATTTTTAAATGATATAAATTTTTAAATGTTATGTGATTGAATGATATGTATTATATATGAATGATGAAAATAGTATGAAATTGATGTCATACATTTGGGATAATGTATGAGTTGTTGTTTGATGACATTAAGTATGAAAAGCCTATGTTTAACAGAGATCCTCTAGCTTCACTAATGATCTAAGTCATGTAGACTAAGATATCGGGTGGTGAGAAGCTGAAAGGGAGTTCATACACACCGGATCCCGTTGTAGACACTCGGTATTGGATATTAGAACTTATCCTGATCCTTTTTATTAGATTCGCTGGTAATCTTTGGATCAGGTGTTCGTCTCTGGTAGGGGCATACTTAATGAGTCTTACGAAAGACGATGAGATTAAATGAAATCCAATGATTGTGATTGAAAATAGATTCATGTGTGGTCTATATGAATGATGAAATTGGTATAGAAATTTTATATGACAACATTTAAAGAAATGTTTATAAATGATTACTTTGATTGGTTTTTTTTGCATAAATTAAATATGTTATGGAATTTCTTTTCATTAGCTTACCCTTGCTTTTCTTGTTGTGCTTGAACTGCGATGACTGTACTACGTACACGAGCAGATGATCATACAAGTGTAAGAGGGCCTTAAAGGCTTTAGAGATTTATTTTGAGTTATGGATTTGTAAATATTTGTTTTTCTATAAGTCCTAATCATGTATTAGGAATGTTTTGAAAAACTCTAAGCTTGTATAAAAATATGTAAAATGTGTATTGTAATAGTTAGGTGTATTTTCAGGGGTGTTACATTGAATGGTATCAGAGCATTTCATCCTTAGGATGTCTTGAGGGTAGTGGGTTTATTGTGTTTCTCCTGTGTGTAGGTTTTTTTTCTAAGTCTAACTTCAAGAAATAGTTAAAAGTTTCTAATAGGATGTTTAACAAGGTTGTTGTTTTTAAAAATCTTGTTTGTAGTTGAGTCAAAGTGAATGTTATGAATAGAGATGAAAGTATTAAGAATGAACAAAATCTTGATAAAGTGGTGAGGGTGCACACTCATGATTAAATAAAGATGATTTTCTATCTTAATTCTAAAAGTAGAGTATACTTTTTCTATATATATTTTGGGATGATTATTTCAGTATTATGTGAAGTTGATATGGAATACAATTTTATTTTGGAGAAATAAAGTTAATCATGGTAAGTGTTTGGTTGTAAGTTTTAAAGCGATCTTTTCAGCTAATAGTTTTGCATCAATATTTGTTTTAGTGAAGTATTTTTTATATATACATGGTAGGTGGTTGTTATTACCGATGGACTCAAGTTCTAAGTGAGTTTGAGACGTTTCTCTTTGGACAACCTAGATATAATATTTGGGATGAATTGACTTTATGTCAATCCCAATCATTTTAATTGTGAGGAATAGAAATGTGATATCTCCAAATTGGAATAATATGGAATGAGTAGTTACACAACGAGTAGGGAACGAGTCACTAATTAGGGTAACATGTTTCATAATTCGGCTTCAAATAGAGATAAATAATCCAGGTTAGATAACTAGTACTTTAGTAGAATGGAGTTTTATACATAGTTTTCTAGAGTAAATGTCAAGGTTGTCTTCAAAAGAAAAAAAAGTGGAATTTTCTTTAGTCTAGTGCCTTAAGTAGGGTTGGTGTTAGTGGCACATTATAAAATGGCTTCATCTGAGTAGTAAAGTTGAAAAAACATAAATTGGAGAAAATAGATTGTTGAGTCGAGTATGCTACCATGAGGAATATCAACATTGTTGACGAAGAAGAAGGATGGGGAATCTAGGTTATGCATGGATTGTCAAAATATAAATGAGATTGTTGAATGGTGATGGTATGGTGGATCAAGTTGCATGAAACATCAATGATTTCCACGTAAACATGAGATTCAGGTATCCAATACTTTAAGTAAAAAAAAAGTGAAAGATGCGTATAAGACAATGTATAGATCCAAATATGATCGGTAATAGTGAGTATTGATGTTGTTACAAGGCTAACATGAAAACAAAAATTTATGTGGATTTAATTTATTGTTACAGGAGGTTGATTAGTTACATCCAATATTGTAAGAATCTTAAGTACTTGTTTGATCAGAAGAGACTAAACACGTGACAAAAGATATTGTTGAAGTTATTAAGGGAGTAAGTTTCAAGTTTGTGTATCATTGGGGGAAGGAAAATTTGGTTGAAATTGTCATGAGGAAGGAGATATTTTAAGTGTCTGATGTAATAGTTAAAAACTCAAATTAATGGAGAGTTAAGAACTAAGTGGACTGAGAATTTCATTATGGAAGTAATGGGGAAATTTTGAGGTTTAGGATAAGTTCTTTGTATTTGCAAACAAGAAGTTAGAGAACATAGTCTAGCATAAAAGTTATAAAAATGATTCAATGTGCATCACATATAACTAATATAATATTTGAAGAAGTTTTGTGATGGTTCAACATAAATAGGAAGTGAGTCTATAGGTCCTTGTTTGTCTTGCCTACAAAAGATTTAAGTAGAGTATCAAAGACCTGGGATAATGTTACTACCATTGGACGTGACTAAGTAGAATAAAGTTGTGTTGTTATATGTGTGGTTCCTTTTCCACAAACAATAAGAGTACATAATGAAATATGGATTGTGGTAGAACGAGTAATGAACGATGCATACTTCCTTTTGAAGAAGATGGACAAAGTTTTGAAAGATTATTAATTTTAGTGAAAGTACTATCTCGGGAAAGGAAATGTTGTTGTAGATGGTTAAAGTCATGAGGAGACATAAGTATTAACACTTAAGATTATATGGTTGGAGTTGTGTAGAAGTTTCAAAAGTTTAAATTTGGAAGTTGTAGTACATTTGTTATAACTAATGAGTTTCTAGAAAAAGTGAGAGTAAGGAAAATGGTAAAATTCATTTTGAAGAATATTCTAAAATTATTAAATTATGATAAAAGTAAAGATTTCTGGTATCTTGAAATTTAGAAACAAAATATGTGTCAGAGGATGGATTATCTAAGAGTCATGAAAGCAAACTCATTTTAGATCTAAGTATGACTCAAGGGTATCAAGATTTAAGGAAGTTTATTTGGTGACATGGTATGAAGGAAGATATAGTTAAATATGTAGCTACTCGTTTATCTTGTTAAAAAAAATCAAAGACCGAAAAAATAATGACTGGGAAGTATGTTAACATACTTTTGAGATTCAGGGGATGAAAGTCAAATAATATTTCCATAAGTTTTATCACCTACTTGTCACATACAGTGAATAAAAATGACTCAGTATAAGTAATATGAGATGGATTAATGAAGATTGTGCACGTTCTACCTATGGAATGATATACTTGAGGTTATGCAAATAATTGGGTGAGCTAAGAAGTCTCAGTTTGACAAAAGTGGTGAAGAGGTGACATTGTGTACAGTAACTAATGTTAAGGAAATTTGTGTTTCGCTGGGTGACACTTACCTTTTCATAAGGGTGAGACTGAATCCTTTAGCACATGGTATTGGATGGAGTGAGATGGTGGTTGATTTTACTTTTGGTTCTAAGCAAAGGTCTTTAGTAATTGATGTTGCATGTCCTTCTGAATATGAGAATATTATCGCTCGAAATTGAAGAACAAAATGAGCTAGTGAAGTTGACACCCACATATGAAAATTAGAAAGTAAAAGAGGTTCTGCGGATTCTATTTCTTTGGAATTTGGTGTTGCTTACATTAGTATAAGCTTGGATTGGATAACATGAGTGTTATTAGAGATATGCTTGTGGAGAGTTTAATGTGAAATGTCTATGTTCATGTTAGAATACAACAAAGTTGTGGATCATTGAGTTAGGTCACATCAAATTCTCTTAAGCAATTTGACAAGAACTTTTAGCATAAATATTACGAAATACTCGAAGAACATGGGATTAACCTAGATTGTTTGTTTGTGATGTTGGAAAAATACAACGGAGCATTCATGAGTATGCACCAGAAGGAAGTTAGACAAGCAAAAACTTAACGTAATTTCATTACTTCAGTTATCAAGAATTGTGAGTCAAATTTTGAGAACTGTGAGGATTAAACATATCTTCAAGCAGGCATAATAATGATACAGATAAAGGAAGAAGACCTTTAGATTTATTTATGGGTAAACATGATTTTCTTAGAGTTACATTATTCCCTGATGTAGGGAGAACAATCATATCTAAGAGGTTGACTCCAAAGTTCATGAGACCTTGTAAGATCCTCAATGGAATAGACCTTTCATATGAAATTTTCTTACCTTTCTTCTTTAACTAGCATTCATAATATTTTTATGTATCGGAACTAAGGAAATGTATATATACTTAGTCATAGATCATATTTTAGTATTTGATTTAGTTAAATAAGAGATTTGTCTTTTGAGATGAAGTCAGTTAAAAAAAATGGGTTCTCAAGTAAAGTAACTTCATGGTAAAATCATCGATATAGTCAAAGTGTTGCGAAATTTCACATGTTGTGATACCACTTGAGGAATAAAAGAGAAGATAAGATAATCATATCCTAATTTTTCTTGGTAAGCTATTTTTTTAGGACGATTTTTTTTTTGTTGGGGATAATTGTAACCCCCTCCATAAAAAAAAACACAAGGAATCGAAAACCCCCTCCCCACCTTCTTTCTTTTTTTGTTTTTCTTTTTTCTCTCTCCCTCTCCCTTCTCTCTTCAATCTCTCTCCCATACCTCATCTATTCTAAAATCTGATCACGTCATGTTGTAGCTGAGGAGTCAAAGTACATTTCTACCCGATCATATTTTCAAATAGAGTTCCTTAATTTTGGAGTGGTTCCCTTGTTTGAGATAGAATTTTCATCAGAATAAGGAATTTCAATAGTACCCTAGGCTAGAATATCTGAATGTGGAGGGGACGTGGTCCCAAATTTCAATTTCTCTTGCAGGGACGTTAGTTGATAAAATTGTTTTGTTTTATGTTGTGTGAACATGTATAAATATTATATTTTTATAGTTTGAAAATTATGTTTTTTATGTTGGAAAGGTTCTTGAATGTAATGAATTTTAAATGTTATGTGATTGAATGATATGTATTATATATGAATAATGAAAATAGTATGAAATTGATGTCATGCATTTGGGATAATGTATGAGTTGTTGTTTGATGACATTAAGTATGGAAAGCCTATGTTTAACAAAGATCCTCTAGCTTCATTGATGATCTAAGTGATGTAGACTAAGGTATCAGGTGGTGAGAAGTTGAGAGGGAGTTCATACACATCGGGTCCTGATGTAGACACTTGGGATTGGATGTTTGAACTTACTCTGATCCTTTATATTAGATTCGCAAGTAATCTTTGGATCAAGTATTAGTCTCTAGTTAGGGCATACTTAATGAGTCTTTCGAAAAACGATGGGATGAAATGAAATTCAATGGTTGTGATTGAAAATAGATCCATGTGTGATTTATATGAATGATGTTATTTGTATTAAAATTTTATATGACAACATTTAATGAAATGTTTATAAGTGATTAGTTTGACTGGTTCTTTTTGCATAAATTAAATATGTTATGGAATTTCTTTTCATTAGTTTACCATTGTTTTTCTTGTTGTGTTTGAACTGCGATGACCACATTACGTACACAAGTAGATGATCATACAGGTGCAGAAGAGCCTTAAAGGCTTTAGAGTTTTATTTTGAGCTATGGATTTGTAAATATTTGTATTTCTATAAGTTCTAATCATATATTAGGAATGTTTTGAAAAACTCTAAGTCTGTATAAAAATATGTAGAGCGTATATTGTAATAATTAGATGTATTTTCTGGGGTGTTACATTAATCACAGTCATTATACTTAATAAATAACATATTATAATGCAAGTTTAAGAAGTAGTTCCGGATAAAATGACGGAGTTTGTGTTATATATATAACTTTATTGAAAAAACTTTTAAGCAACATTTTATTGATTAAAAGACCATAGAATAAAATTAAAAGTGTAACTATTTGAAATTTTTTATTTATTTTCTTGTAATACAAAGTATCACTGCATTTTTCATGTTTCTATAAAAAAAAAGTCTATAAATTCGAAATTTAACATTACTTATACTTTGATAAAGGAAAAAAAGAGAGAAATAAATAAGAATTTGAATAAAATGAAATTATCTTCTTTTTTATTAAAATTTTATTTTATTATTTGTATTTCATAATTATTTTTTTAATTTTTATTATAAAAAATAAATATTTAAAAAAAAATATGAAACCACCAACCCTGGTAAGTTTTTAAGTCAGAGATTAAGTCAAGGTGGTGTGGAAAACAGTTTATAGGTCCCATTTTTTGGCATCTTTTATGATATGTTTCTGTTTTCAAAGCAACCAAACGGATAGTTGCGCTTCTACCATGGAATAATATTAATATAGTTTAATAAATTTTTGACCGAAGAAGATAAAATTATTTTATAATTAACTAACAAAAACATATATACTAATACCGTATGTTATAATTAACTAGTAAAAACACATCCATTAATACTTATATATGTATTTACATCATCTTATTTTATTTTATTGAATTAAAATTTAATTGTTGCAATAATTTTTATTATTTTTCATATTAATATGTATATTAATTATTATTTTATTTAAATTTTGAAATATTATTTAATATATTTAAATTTAAATGGAACTCATTATAGTTTTGGATAAGAGATAGACAATATATGTGATAATAAATAATTTAAACATGATAATAATGGAATATGAGGGATCAGAGAGGTAAATTTTGTTTTGATAATTATTTCGAAAAGAATAAGGCATGTTATTTATATATATATATATATATATTAATTAAAATGTTTATAACTATATAAATTAGAAAATACAATAACAACCTTATTAACTTGTCTTTATGTAAATTTCATTTTAAAATATGGAAAAGGTAGAAGATAGATCTAAACTGCATCACCATTGATTCCATATTAATGGTATCATGTTTTCTATTATTTATTAATTTTTTTTCACTTTTTTATAAAAAAAATGTAAATGACTAATGTGAGTTTACGAATTTTAATTTGTAGTTTTCTTCTAACATAATCTTATATAATTGATTTTTTGAAAATATCACATATATTATATATTACAAGTTTTTAAAATTGAGTTGAGTATAAATTCATTTATTAATAAAGTGCAGGTACTGTATTTGCTGCAATAGGGAGGTCAAATAAAGGAATGAATTGGTGGAGTTCATTAAAGTCTCATACCTAATACTGTTGATGACTTTGTTGCTAAAGAAAATTCTAACTGTCTATAATTTTAATATGGTCATCCATGATCACTATACAACAATATCACATTCATTATACATGCTTCTGGTGATAAAAAGAATGTTCTTTTATCAATCATTTTTGGACATCTTGTAACCTAGTTGTAACAACGTTAAAAAAAACGCAAAGAACCTTTCACCCCATCATATTACCTTTTTTTTTATTTCTCTCTCTCTAACTCCCTCTCTTCTCTCTTCATTTTTCACTCCATACATCATCTATTTTAGAATATGATTGGACCACATTGTAAGTTAAATAGAGTAAGTTTATTTTTGTTTTAAAGATCTTTTATTGTATGTGTTTCCTTAGGATTTAGTCATCAATCTTGGTGGGGTTAGTTGAGAAGAGTAATCCTCTCAAATTATTCTACTATATATATTGATTTTTTGTTATGTTTGGATAACTTACATTAGGCCCTTAAATCTTGAAGCTTATCCATATTGAGGGGATAAAATTTTAGAAGTTATTTGGAAAGCAAACAATTAAGGTAAGGGAAGCTAACTTTAATTTTTTTAATAACACCCAAGGCTAGAAGATCTGGATGTGGAGGGGACGTGTTTATATATTGTGTTATTTGTTTATATATTATTTAAACTTGTAGAAATATTAGATTTTGATGGTTTAGTATTTAAATGTTTTTTTTTTATGTTAAATATACTTTTGAATGTTGTGGATCACATTTTGAATGACACTGTCTGATAAAAATGGTATGGAATTGAATTCATACATTTGGGATAATGTATGAATTGATGTTTGTTGTGTATTAAGTATTGATGCCTACGTGATGATAGAGATCTCTGAGCTTCACTAATGATCAGTCACATAGACTAAGATATCAAGTGGTGATAAGCTGATGGGGGAGTTCATGCACACTGTGACATATGAGATGCATGACTTGGGTTGTATTGAACTTACCCTGATCCTTTCTCTTAGATTCGCTGGTAATCTTTGGATCAGGTGTTAGTCTCTGGTAGGACTTACTTAATACGGGTTTTCTGGAAGGCGTTGTTATTTTGTTTGTTTAATATCCTGGATGTGTATATCCATGTGAGATCTATGTGATTCTTTTATATTAGAATTTGAAAAAGATTGAATAATTCGGAAATTGATTCATGTAATTTTTTCTCTTTTGATTTAATTGTGTATATTATAAAATTTTATTTTCACTAGCTTATCCTTGCTTTTCTTGTTGTTTTTTATTGTACTATATACACGAGCAGATGATCATACAGGTGCAAGAGAGTCTGGAAGGCTTTAGAATCTCGTTTTGAGTTCTGAATTGTAAATATTTGTATTTCTATAAGTCCTAATCATGTATTAGAAACCTTTTGAAATACTTTAAGCTTGTACAAAAATTCGTAGAACTTGTATTATAATAATTAGATGTATTTTTTAGGAGTTACATTTAATGGAATCAAAACGGTTCATCCTTAGGTTAACTTGAGGGAGTGGGTTTATTCTATTTCTCCTGCATGTAGATTTTTGTTTAAGTCTAGCCTCAAAACTTAGTTAAAAGATTTTAATAAGGTATTTGGCAAAGTTGTTTTTTTGAAATCTTGTTTGTGTTTGAGTGCAATTAGTTGTTATGAATAAAGATGAAAGTATTGAATGAAAAGAATCTTGATAGAGTGGTGAGGGTGCACACTCATGACTAGATCAAGATGATTTTCTATATTAATTCTAAATAATTAGAATACATATTAGAAATAAGTCTTGATTGGTTTTGTACCTATTTTGTGTGATTATTTCTTTTATGTTAATTTGTGTTAAAGATGTGGTTGGAAATTTTTAGTAATTTATAGCCCAATTCTTTATGTTCTTAGTAGATGGCACGTAGACCACCCATTCCTCCTCTACCAATAGATATTCTGAACTTAGCTCGGGCAATAGAGATGGTGACAACAACCTTGCAACAACAGAGTGCTACTATGGCATAACAACATCAGGCCACCCTTCATTAATTAGAAATAGCTTGAGTAGCATCAGAAGCGTCTCAACTTCATCAACAACCCCATGCCTTTAGTCTGGACGAATTTTTGAGACACAAACCACCCAAATTTAATGGGAAGGTAAATCTAGATGAAGTAAACCAGTTGGTGAGAGACATAGAAAGAATCTTTAAAGCTACTCAATGCCCTGAAGAAAGAAAGGTATCTTATGCCATCTATATGCTTATTGAAGAAGTTGAGTTTTGGTGAATAGGTATGAAGCAGATGATGGAGGACAGAGAAGAAATTGTCACTTGGGAGAGTTTCAAAGTATGATTCTTGGAGGAGTATTTTCCTGATAGTGTCATATATGCAAAAAAAAATAAAAATGAATTCATGCAGCTGAAACAAGGAAATCTTTTTGTTAATGAATATGCTACTAGGTTCAAACACCTAGCTAGTTTCAAACTCTCCACTACTTTTGCTTTCTCCACTAGAGCAGGGAAATCTCTAATGGACATAGGAATCACCACTTCTTTAAGTTCTTGCTTCAAATCAAACTCAAATTTTCTACATCTCCAAGCCTCAGTCATGGTCTGGGTGTAGAATCTAGCTAGGTGTTTGAACCTAGTAGCATATTCAGTAACTGAAATATTTTCTTGTTCCAGCTGCATGAATTCAATTTCTTTTGCATATCTGACACTATTAGGAAAATACTCCTCCAAGAATCTTACTTTAGAGTTCTCCCAAGTGGCATCTTCTCCTCTGTCTTCCATCATTTACTTCATGCCTATCCACTAGAATTCAGCTTCTCCAGTTAGTACATAAATGGCATAGGATAACTGTACTGGACCACAACGTTGGGCTCGGTGCTCAGATGATGGACATCGGCACCTGTGTGGGGCAGGTCAGCTCGGTGGTTTGGTTGAGATAATGGGCCACGTAAGTGGGCCTCGAGGATGCGTGTGTTGAAACCCGTATATATGTAAAGCCTGATCAACGAAAGTGCATGTGGTGTGTATAGTACATTTGGGTCAAGCACAAGTAAATACCCACTAGAGACGCCTAGGCCCAAGAGCGCTAGAGTTTTCAGGGGTAAGTTGCATGCATGATACGTAAAGGCTAGAGCGCCTACAGTGACAGATGGGCCACATAACGCTGGTACATAAGTTGGTACCCTGGCTGCCATGCTGTTAAGATTATGCACTCCAAGGAGGAAGATTTTTTGTGGTTGTTACACTAAGACTGTGTGACAACGTAACAGAATGTCCTCCCATCAAACCTACTTTCACTCGAGATAAGGTTCTCATGAGAGAGGGGTTGTTATAATGAGGCAACCTAAATAGTCTATAAAAGGGACTTGAGATTCCTGGTAAAGGTACACCGTTTCTAAGACTAAAACTATTTACTTACTCATTGTTTCTTAGCCCAGTACTGACTTGATCGTCGGAGTGCAATCAATAGGTAGGGCCCCCTCTATTTCAAACGGAGTCGCGTTCCAACATCCCAGGGAAAAAGCAAATTCCAGCAGAGACAAACGGAGTCACGACCTGCTCCCAGAATCAACCAGCGACCAGGTCAACCGGCAAGAACATTTGGCGCCCATCGTGGGGCTCGGTAAAACCTGATCCCATCCTAGTTGTGTTTGATTTTTTTGACGTGATGAGTAACACGAGGCAAGGTCCGCTGGGATCTGAAGGGAGCTGATGGAAGAGGCCCAAGCATCAACTCGAATGCAAGCCCACCAAAGTGTAGAATTGGGCCAACCACTAGAGCCATGGTGAAGAAGCTTCAAGAAGATCGGAATACTGCTACTGATGGTAGAGAAACCTTCTTATACATGTTCAAGATGCCATAGACTCTAGTGTAGAGTAGCATTTAAATTCTTGTCAAAATTAGCATAGGAAATTTTATTTGTAACTTTTGTTAAAATGAAGATTGGTACCTAAATACCAATCTAGGTTTAAATTAGGGTTTCTTAAACTTCTAATTAAACCTAGGCCGGTCCAAGGCAAGCCCATTAGGAGTGCACGTTCTAGATCCTTTGAACATGCCTTCCACGTGCTTCCATTTACGCGCCAATTTCAAAGTAGTGTAGTTTGAATTTCCCTCCTTTTTTCTTTGATGTAAACCGGCCCTCACTTGCTATATAAGGAGTGGCTTGGCTCATGTTTTCACAAGATTAATATAATAATGAATTGCTGCCAAATTTGAGCCAATATCACTACTTGTCAAAAACCTCTCAAGATTAGACTATTGATCTGCAATTTCCATTCTACCAAAGAGAGATGGCCTCACCACTCTCATTTCATACCTAACCTACACCTCCAAGGCATCCACATCTCCTAGGAGAGCCTTGACCGTAGACCTCCATTAAGCTTTTGCAAATTCCACCAACAAACCTCCAAGGATGAAGGCACTTTTCCATCAGGAGCGAGGACCCCACCTTGCAACAAATCATGGAGACCATGATGTTGAACCAAGTGGTGTTCAATGTTTTGAAGAATCCAAATCCTTTGAAGGATGTTGAAGCCACTGCTTTGCTTGATGTTGTTGTGCTGGTTTAAGCTTTGTTCTGGGGTAGTTTATATGTTGTAATCCACCCTTGTATTAAATCTCAAGCAATTAGCATCTCAATTCTTATGAAAGTAAAATTTTTTCAAACTAAGTTGAAACAACCGATTGTTTTGTCGAAACAACCGATTGTTTTGTCGAAACAACCGATTGTTTATACTTAGGTGTTTTGAGAAAGATTGAAAACTATTTTTGAATGGTTGA
>Ga0123342_1006170_pt1 | contig 16796 bp, 18 predicted proteins | sample Turbeawhitnodule_FD_89960 | JGI IMG/M metagenome (GOLD analysis project Ga0123342, IMG submission 89960) | Root nodule microbial communities of legume samples collected from Mexico - Turtle bean Mexico white nodule | ecosystem: Host-associated > Plants > Roots > Nodule | place: Mexico: Nepantla... | reverse complement strand
CAAAGATTTTAGTTTCCAGCTTTAACTCAGTTTCTGAAATATTGCAAGCAAAACCAGGGACATTAATTCTAGATAAACGAAATGATTATAGGAAGGGATTGATAAAGAAGCATGGAAGCAGCTGTGTGGACGGCTCTTTCAGATACAAGCACCTAACATTCTGCCAGCCAAGAGGAATTGTGTTGCAATGAAATTAGATAACCTCCACAAAACTGTCTACATCACTATAAAGGCTGAGCCAATGCAGAAACTGCACACCACATATGTAACTGAAGCCCCCTTCCAAATCGAATCTGCATAATTTTGAACCCCAACATCACAAAATCATCTGCACATGGATAGGGAGAGCTGGAGGAATAGAACAAGTTCTGTTTCACACATTAGCAGCTACTATAATCTAAGTAAGCAGCTGAATGATGGGCCCTTGAGGTGGAGAAGTATTGTAATCATCCCTTCACTTACAAACCAAACCTTCAATGTTGGACCACACATCACCAAATTATGTCAGACACCAAATGTTGGACCACACATAAAAAAATGTTGCACACCTACATCATAAACAACTCTGTATATGTTCTCTAAAAGTAATAAAAAACAGAACCACTCTGAAACTAAGTCAAAAATTATTAAGGAGCAACCACAAAACGACACCACGGTCTGCATCGCAATCGCTGCCCCTTCACCACCTCTGGACCGCACCACATAATCGCTCCTCCAAATCGACCATGGGAACGCAGCTCACCATCATAACTCACGATCGCACCACAAAATCGAATGAGGGGAGCACACCTCCGAACCCAATTTGAATAACCTAAACCCTAATTCAATATTCACCAAAGTAATGTAAGCACAATCCACGTAAGTTACAGGTGTCTGCCACATAAGCACCACTTAACGCCGTTTGGTGATATTTAACAGAAAGAACCATTTTGAATACATTTTAAAAAACTTCGGGACCAGATTGAATTTTTTAAAAACCACTGTACCAAATTGACTATTGGTTATAAATATAGGGACGAAAAATGTAATTAAAGCTTAAAAAAAACAGTTACCAAAATTCATTGCAAAAAACACTTTTTTTTTTTATTCAAAATTCATTATTTCTATTTATTTTTTTAAGTTTTATATTAATAACAACAAATCAAAATTAATGATTATCAATTTTAATGATGTAATTATTTTAATATAATTATGTTATTGTGTTATATAATTGTTTTTATTGTGTTATCAACTTAAATTTATTTCATATATTTTTTATTTGTAATTAAATAAAAGAAATAAAACTATATTACATGATATTTTTAAATTTCTTTTACTTACTGTGTATATAAAAATAGTTATAAAAGAAATAAAAGTATAGATTTAAAATCATAAATCTTAGTTATACATATATTATTTTAATCTATTTCCATCAAATAAATGAAACAAATAAATTAAACCTAAAAAAAAATAGCGGACTACAATTTCCCTCCTTTATTCTTTCGTTTTGGTGCAGTGCTTTTTTACCTTTCCATGGCTTTTCGAATCACATAGTCACGTCACTGCTTCCAAAACCACACCCAATACTCCAAAACCCTAGCACGCCACCGTCGATGGCGACGACACGATCCGCGCCTCTGCTCAAGCACCTCCTGGCCCGCCTGAATCCGGTCCGATCCGTCACATACATGCCTCGGCCCGGCGACGGCACCCCGCGGGCTGTGACGATGATCCCGGGCGACGGAATCGGTCCCCTAGTGACCGGTGCGGTGGAGCAGGTTATGGAGGCGATGCACGCGCCGCTGTACTTCGAGAAGTATGAGGTGTACGGCGACATGAAGGCGGTGCCGGCGGAGGTGCTGGAATCGGTGAGGAAGAACAAGGTGTGTTTGAAGGGAGGGCTGGCGACGCCTATGGGCGGCGGTGTGAGCTCGCTGAACGTGCAGCTGAGGAAGGAGCTTGATCTCTACGCCTCGCTCGTTAACTGCTTCAACCTCCCTGGCCTTCCTACGCGCCACGATAACGTTGACATCGTCGTCATCAGGGAGAACACCGAAGGCGAGTACTCCGGCCCCGAACACGAGGTCGTTCCCGGCGTCGTCGAAAGCCTTAAGGTACTCGCGTTTGATCACCTTCGTTTCGTGTGTTTTCTCTAACAAAACAATAGGCTCTAGCTTTTATCTCAATGCATTGAATTTTGAGAGAATGGAAAAAATAGAAGTGAGCTTTTGCCTATCGATTAATCAAATTGTGAGCTGTTGTCTGCGGTTTGCCGCGTTGAATCGTGAGAATTAGCGGAGTTTCAATTCATGAATGGCTTAACCGAGCTGTCAGTGATTTGTGATTCGTGAGTATTGTTAAATGAAACCTTAGTGCATTGCTTGCTATTGTAATTATATAAATAGATGTAGAGAAGGTAGAATGAATTTGAAAGAATTGCTCAAGGTGCTTGCAGTTTGTTTTAAAGATTATTGATGCTTTGGTTGTGGTTTGTGGATGTTAGAGTACTCAACATATTCGTGGGACGTGAGGAATTTTTTTGACTTGATCTGTGACTTGTTTTGACTTGAACTGTGACTTGTTTTGACTTGCTCTGACCCGGGCTTTGAGAATTTTTGTACCAAGAAATTAATTAGGAAGTCTTGTGGTTGTTTGAAAAGATTTCAGGTGCCAAGTTGTTTAGCTCTGATCACCTCAGAAACAGTGAAGAGAATGCTGCTTGGGAATTAAAATAGTATAACTAACTTATTTGTTTTAAGAGATAGGTCACCTTAGCTGAGCACCGTAGACAATAAACATGTTCTGTATCAAAGGGCAGTCAGTTGTATATATCACGGATTAATATCAACGACAATTGTTAGTCATCTGTAGAATGCTAACAAAGAGGAGATAATTAGGGTTGTAATTGAGTTAATGGAGAATGATACTAATTTTATGTATTTGTTTTGTTTCAGTCCTTTGTATGAGTTGTGTGCGTGCTGCCCTGCTGTTAACATTTTCTTCAAGTTCTTAGCCTAAAGATTTTTGTTAATTTGTGAATGTGATCCAGATATTTCTTGATTTCTATTGGATTATTCTTGTAATTGACAAGTCATTTTCTCTTTCGTTCTCTCTAGATTTGTTTCATGTAATATTTCAATGTATATCTCATTAAGTTACCACCTTGCCATCGTGAGCTGCGAGTTTTATGTTTGTGCCTCATACTTTGCTAGGTAATAACAAAGTTCTGTTCAGAGCGCATTGCTAAATATGCTTTCGAGTATGCTTACCTAAATAATAGAAAGAAGGTGACTGCTGTGCACAAAGCAAACATTATGAAACTTGCAGATGGTTTATTCTTGGAATCTTGTCGAGAGGTTGCCACAAGGTATCCTAGTATCAAGTACAGTGAAATTATTGTAGATAACTGCTGCATGCAGCTTGTTTCAAAGCCTGAGCAGTTTGATGTCATGGTATATAAATTTACTATTTAATCTTGATTTTCAATTATTTATCAGCTTTTGATTAATCCATGGTGTAATTATGAGGATCAACCCGTTTGCTTTCAATATGTTTTTTAACTTTAGTATGGGCTGGGCTAAGGTACCTTTTATTGTGATTAGGGATGACAACGGGGGTGTGGGATTGACCATTCTCATCCCCAAAAGTTTATCCCTATGGGCTGGGCTAAGGTACCTGTCCTTAATGTTCTAAATATTAAATAAATATAGAAATATTAATTGCATAAATATCAAAACCCGAATACTTAAGTTGAGTACTTAAAATTGAGAGTTAAATATTCTTAGATGAAAAAAATAACCAATACATAAAATATTAAAAAATAGTAGAAATAATTAAATGTGTATCCTATAAACTATTGGATTCAATGAAATTGAAGTTTGTTTTTCCTGACTGCAACACACCATCTGAACAAAATTGTATAAAGAGAAATAACCTTAATCAAGTTGTGATAAGAAAGAAAATATATTGTGGATCTGAGTGAACTTTGTGATGTTGAACAAGTCAAACAATTGAAAGAGAGAATAAAAAATTGTGCAGCAAAAGAAAGAAAGCATGATTTTCCAAATGAAACGAAAATAATGATCAAAGATAGATATGTTTTTTTAGGTTGCCTAATAAACTATGAATATTTTAGTAATTTAAAACAAGTATGAGTATGAGAATAGAAAGGGAATAAAGCAGTTATTTACATATCCATCCCTACATCCAATTTAAAAAATTGGGTATTATCTATATCCCTACCTGGTCAATGCAAAGATTTATAGTCAAAATTGGAGCGAGTTCGAATAATATCCATGAGGTGTATAATTATCATTCCTAATTTTGTGTTTATATTTCCTTTCTATTTTGAGGTTTATTGCTATGGATTTGCCTTCTCTGTTTTGTTGTTCAATAGAAACTAGTTGATAAATGAGCAGCAACTGAAAGACTGTGCAAAATAATTTATAAACAAAGCTGAGATATTACTGACGAATTGTATTTATTTTTTTCATTTACTTGGCCTTTTCCCTGTTGCCTAGATCAAAGGGTATCTTAAGGCACATAAGAAACATTGGAAAAAGGGAAAGGAACATTATTTTGGCATATTGTCTTGGGAATAGTGATAACATTCTAAATTGTTAACGTTGATTGTTTCCTCATTTAATCTAATTTTATGAGAGGATTAGTATGAATATTTAATAATTTGATTTTTCCTGTGGGTAAGCATTAAGATGCATGCATAATACTGAAGAAGGATTTTGAAGTTCCCAAGTACTGTTTCCACATGTTAGGTAACCCCCAATCTTTATGGGAATCTTGTTGCAAATACAGCGGCAGGTATTGCTGGAGGCACCGGAGTCATGCCGGGAGGTATGATTTAGTTACTAGTATATTCTATGTTGGACCTCTAGAATTCTAATTTGATTATGTTGCTATTTTTCTTATTAAATAACTCCTTGTCATTGTTGTTTTGAGATGTGCCTAGGACTAATGTTCAGAATTGTCGAGTCTAGGTTCAGAGTTCACCAACTGTGTCAGAAGATTATTGTGGAAAAAACATGTGATGAAAGCTCTCCAAGTAAAATGTGTCCATTGAATTATAAATTGTATATTCACTGGAAAGAAAAAATTAGAGGTCTTAAAATTCAAACAGGAAGTTTATTTGTTTACCACAACATTCGGTTGCAGCAATAGAGGCAACTGCTTCCATTGTGATTAGGGTAATGGAGTTGTCAAATGGTAGTGACAACTAACAGTAGCAGAGTCAGTGAATGGAGATGATCAGGGATGTGATAGATAGGGCTAGTGCGGCTGGTAGGAAGGAGAATTAAGTTTTAGGATAATGTAGTTACCAAATGAAAGTTTTAAGAATTAAACTCTAAGTCTAACTTAACCTTATAAAACGAATTTGTAAGTTGAAGTTCGCACTCAATTGGATAGTATTAATTGACCTTATTTTTAACTAATGTAAGATTTTCAACACTTCTCTCATAAATGACAGTCTCCATCCGCTGACTCGCTACTGTTACTATCATTGCTACTAACTCTTGGAGATCTCATATTGATTAAAGATAAAATCATTTCATAGGATATAAGCAGGGATAAACCTCGTCTTTCTAGTAAGTCTTATAATTAGGTTGAATAATACTCTCCTACTTCGATTAAGATGGAATATCTTAAATGAATGGCATGGCTTTTGCAGGTAATGTTGGCGCTGATCACGCAGTGTTCGAACAAGGTGCTTCAGCAGGAAATGTTGGTAATGATAAAGTAGTAGAACAACAGAAAGCCAACCCAGTGGCACTCCTTCTTTCGTCGGCCATGATGCTTAGGCATCTTCAGTTTCCTGCATTTGCTGACCGACTGGAAACTGCCGTTAAAAAAGTGATTTTGGAGGGTAAATATCGGACGAAGGACCTTGGTGGCACAAGCACCACACAAGAGGTTGTTGATGCAGTCATAGATGCTTTAGATTGATTCATTTATTCGCTCATCTTCCAAATCAAGCCAGCCTCTTATATTTTTGGCTTACTAATTTTATCAACATTTATTTGGCACCCTTTCACTCCAAGTTGCCAAATTTTTGGTCTTCAATAATGATAATTACTCAACACACAAAACAAAACGATATGATAGGAATTTAATAACTGATGTCTATTCCTTTTTAAACATTATTTTTATGTATTCTCTTATTTGAGAGATGTCTAAAATTAGTCATCAATCTAGTTAAATGATTTTTTTTTTTCTCACGTTTTGGTGATAAAAAAATGTTTATTTGTTATTATTAAAACTTGTTACTAGAGCTATTTATTATTTATAGCAAATTCCTTGCAAAACTATTTTACAGGTCCGGTAGTTTCACCAATGTTATAAAGTTTTATCAAATATTTATAGTTCTACTTTTCTTACATGTGTGATACACAAGTTTACAGGGTAAGAAATACTTCTATTTTTATCCTATAACGTTCACAATTTATTAATAGCAATATGAAATTAAGCGTTTTCTTTTTATATATTAAGGCTAGTATATAGTTTAGGAAGTGAATTATCGTGACTTAAATATTAAAGAATTTATTTAGTACTTGGTAAAAAAATAATCGTTTAAAATAAGAATTATTGTAAATGTTTAAAATATTATGTCTGTACCTGTGTGGATGTCAGGGCTTGAGTAATGTTGATCCACGTCGATACACGATTGTTGTTGTGCCTGTAGCTATCTGATTCTGAGTCTTTCTTCCTTCTCGCACTCGCTCGTCCAGTCGGCGGGGTACCTGCGATTGCACTCCGACGCTCAAGTCAGTGCTAGTGTTTAGTTAAGTCTTTATGATATTATGAAAAACGTACATTTTCCCCTTTTAGAAGTTCCTTTAGTAGGTTGACTTGGGCCTTGGCTGTGTGGGCCAAGTAACCGATTGCTAGAGACATGCTTAGTGGTCTTTGGGTCGTGCCTGGTGGCTCCCTGATATTAAGGGATGCTCTACGAAGTGTCTTTGACTCATTCAATGGAAGTTACAACTGTTTGTTTTTCACGTGTAACCATGTTTATTTATTTATTTAATGTGCAACCCTCGGTTGTCCGGTGCCGATCGGCACACTTGCCCCCCAGGCTCGAGGATGTGGACAGCCGAAGAGTCGTATGGGATGTGTGGGATTTCCAAGGTAGTGCTTGATAGCTGGCGCCATTAAATGCGTAGCAGAGATGTGATGTTTGGCAGAGCCACCATTTGGGGTTTACTATTTCATCTGATGGTTTTAACGGTGAGAATTTTGTGTCGTTTCGGATGCCGGGTGAGTTTGACCGCTGGATCGCGTTTGATCCAACGGTGCTGGAAGAGTGCTGGGGAAACTCTCTCTCATATCCTAACTTATAAATAGTGCCTCCTTTGTGAGTTTGAAGGTTTTCGCACTTCCTTTGCTCTGTGAACCTTGTGATCTTTGCTCCGAGTGTCGAGTCCGTTGCAGTTGTCGAATTCGTCGTCGTCGAGTCCACTCAGTTGAGGTTAGTGATGCCTTCTTCAGTAGCGTCTTCTCGTAGTGTAGATTCGTCTTTAACTCGCACCGCATATGGTAGTGCGAGTCAATCATCGGACGACCCAAGTTACGATTGGGTGGATCCGTCCGTCCTTCAAATTCCTACTAGGATTAGGACTGCTGATGACTTGGATGAATTCCTTTCCACACATAAAAATTTCTTATCGTCTCAATGTCCGACCGAGGCATTGGCTGTCGATGTTTGTGGTGTGACCGACCGTGTGTGCCACGGTCGGGAAAATGCACCACATGACTTCTTCTTTGTATATAGCACTTTATTTTCTCATTTGCATATAACTTTTCCCTTCGATGATTTTACCATGAGGGTCCTTCGTACTCTTAACGTCGCTCCGACCCAGTTGCACCCAAATTCCTGGGCAATTTTGCAAGCTTTCCGAATCGTTTGTCAAATATTTGGTTTTAAACCTACTCCCGAGTCTTTTTTATACTATTATAATACTCATCTGAGTACTCCTGTAGGATGGCTGTCTTTGTCCAGTCGTTCGGGTAATGTGCGTTTTGCTGCCTTTACCACTTCTTACAAAAATTTCAAGGAATATTATTTTAAGGTTTTTGAAGAGCCGGACGGTCGAGATCTGTTTTATAATGCCGACAGGACTACCAAATTTCCTTTCCATTGGACTGAGAAGCCCACTTCCCTTGAGAACCAGTTTTGGGAATCTTTATCTCCTTTCGATAAAGAAATTTTGTTGATCGTAAACCAACTGCCGTGTAGACTTCCTACTCGGGAACTGGTAGCTCTTTATGGGTCGTCCAAGCAATGGGCAGATCTAAATGGTGAGCACCTTTGCTTTTCGGTCGTTCTGCTAATAACTTGATGTTGCTTAACTGTATATGTGTTTTGTAGATATTGTTTTGAAGATGGACCCAAGTTTGAGCAAGTTTATGAAGAGCTTGAAGAGGCAAGCGAAAAGCCGCAAGATTTCTACCGTTGCCGGTATCAAGTCCAAGTCTCCGACTGTTGCTATCGAAGAGGTGCCGACCGAGACAACCATTGTTGCACCAGTTGTGAGGAAGAAGAGAGGGCGTCCGGCTAAGGTATAGAGGGTGGAGACGGACACCTCTTCTGGGGGTAGGCCTCTTGGAGGCGAAGATGCTGAGGATGCCGATCAAACTCTGGAGGATCCTGCGGCGGAGACCCCTCAAGCAGACGAAACCACTAAAATAGTTTAACTGTGAATATACTTGGACCCGGGTTGTAGGCCTTGAACAAGTTATCGCTTACTTTTGCTTACATTTTCACTGCTTTTGAACAATTGTCTTTACTTTCTAGCTTTAATATGATCATACATTTCTATTAAGTACTCGTGTTGACCGAACGAATGGTATGAATGATTTTTATCAATAACATGTTGTAATTCTGGCCGAACACTCGGTTAGTTAATAACTAATATTAATTTATGACCAAAGTTGGTAGATAACGCTTAAGTCATAGTTCGAAAAGTATTTAAGTTATGATTCGGACTGAACGATCGGTTAGTTTAATTAATAATTAACATTATTAATTTCTGACCAAAATTGGTGCATAACGTTTTAAGTTATGATTCGAATAACATTTAAGTTATGATTCTGACCGAACGATCGGTTAATTTAATTAATAATTAACATTAGTAATTTCTGACCAAAATTGGTGCATAACGTTTAAGTTATGATTCAAATAACATTTAAGTTATGATTCTGACCGAACGATTGATTAATTTAATTAATAATTAACATTATTAATTTCTGACCAAATTTGGTGCATAACGTTTAAGGTATGGTTCGAATAACGTTCAAGTTATGATTCAGACCGAATGATTGGTTAATTTAATTAATAATTAACATTATTAATTTCTGACCAAAATTGGTGAATACTTTATAGAGATGAGTTTTTTAAAGTGCCTCGTTAAAACCTTCCCGGTCAAAAACCCTCCTTAGGGATAAAACGACCGAGCGAGGAAAGAGTGCACTAATTTTATTAATCAACTGTAATAGAATTTGAGATGCGTGGCATTCCACGTTCCCGGTATAGATTTTCCTGACAAATATTCTAAGTAATACGCTCCTCCGGTTGCTGTGTCGGCAATACATAATGGTCCTTCCCAGTTACTTGAAAACTTCCCACTGTCTTTCCGAGCATCGCTGCGCATGCGCCAAATTAAGTCTCCTTTTTGAAAACTTCGTGGTTTCACCTTTGAGTAATATCTTCTAGCCGCTCGTATCTTGCATGCTTCTTCTCGTATTCTGCACTTGTCCCTTAGTTCATTGATGAGGTCGAGGCCAACCAGTAAGCTCTCTTTGTTGAGGTCCAAATCCAACGTTTGTCGTCGTAATGAGGGCTCGCCTATTTCGACCGGAATCATGGCTTCGGTGCCGTACGTCATGCTATAAGGTGTTTCCTGAGTCGTTGACTGAGGGGTACACCGATAGGCCCAGAGAACTTCCAAAAGTTCTTCAGTCCAATTTTTCTTGGCTGGACCAAGTCTCTTCTTCAGCTCGTTAAGAATAACTTTGTTGGCGGCCTCGGCCTGACTGTTGGTTTGAGGATGCTCAACCGAGCTCGTAACATGCTTGATGTGGAGTTTCTCGTAGAATTCAGCTAGCCTTCGGTCAGTGAATTGTTGACCGTTATCTGTGATAATAACCTGAGGTAGGCCGAACCTGCAGACAATGTTTTTCCAAACAAAATTTTGGACATTTCAGGCGGTGATGGCTGTTAGTGATTCGGCCTCTATCCACTTGGTAAAGTAATCGATGCCGACCAACAGAAACTTGCATTGCCCTTTGCTAGGTGCGAAGGGTCCAATAATATCCATCCCCCACTTCACGAAGGGTCAGGGAGACAGAATGTAGTGTAAGTTCTCCGGTTTTTGGTGTGATAGGGTGTCAAACTCCTGACACTTCAAACATTTTTGGACGTATTCGGTGCAATCTCCTTGCACGGTCGGCCAGTAATATCCGGCTTGCAATACTTTGGCAACCATGGTTCCAGCTCCAGAATGGGTTCCACATACCCCTTCGTGCAGTTCGGTCATCACGTAAGTGACTTGCTCAGGGTTGAGACACTTTAGGAGAGGACGGGAGTATCCTCTTCGATAAAGATCTTGGTCAATGAGTATGTATCGGGTGGCCTACTGCTTCATCATTTTTTCCAAGTGCGGGTCGCATACTCCTTCAGTCAAGTATTGTTTGATGGGGGTCATGCAGTTAGGTTAAGTATCGGTCGTCATACATTCTTCAGCACCAACACTTGGTTTAATTAGAGTCACGTGTATGACCGACCGATGGACTCCTTTCTGTTTGACAATAGCCAATCTTGATTGAGCGTCCGCCCGAGTATTATTCTCCCTCCGGACGTGTTGGAACGAAATTTCTTCAAACTTGCTTAAGAGATTTTTTACAAAGTGGAAATACTGCTGAAGTAAAGTCTCCCTTACCTCATATTCTTTTGTGAGATGTCCGACGACTAGGCGGGAATCGCTTTTGCAATTTAGAGTAGTTATTTCTAATTCGATTGCCAGGTGTAGACCGACAATTATTGCTTCATACTCAGCTTGGTTGTTTGAAGTTTTAAATTCAAACTTCATGGCCTGCTCAATAACAATCTCTCCTGGTCCTTCGAGTACAACTCCTGCTCCGCACGAGCGACTGTTTGAAGAGCCATCTACATACAACGTCCATCGGGATGTCTTCTCTTTGGTCGGATAAGGAGTGAGTTCCGCTGTGAAATCAACAAGTGCTTGGGATTTAATGGCTCCCCTGGGTTGGTACTCGATATGGAACTCTGATAATTCGATCACCCAACCTATCATTCGTCCGGCTAGGTCAGGTTTGATAAGGATCTTCATAATGGGATAGTTGGTTTTAACTATGACCCGATGATTCTGGAAATACATCCGCATCCGTCGTGCAGTAATGACTAAAGCCAACGTGACCTTCTCCACCATCTGGTACCGGATCTCCGCACCGTGCAAGACTCGGCTAATAAAGTATACCGGTCGTTCTTCTGTTTCAATTTCCTGCACCAGAACAGAACTTACTGCTTCGTTGGAGACAACGAGGTACACTATGACAGGCTCGCGTGTGTTAGGTTTTTGGATGACCGGTGGGGATTCCAGAAATGTCTTAAGCTGGAGGAAATTCTGTTCGCATTCATCTGTCCATTCAAACTTAGTCATTTTCTTTAATAGTTTTATGTCGTTCGTTCGGCAAGCTTAGGTACGAACCGAGACAATGATGTAAGACGACCGATTAGTCGTTGAATCTCTTTGAGTCCGTTGGGACTTCTCATTTCTGGATTTGCTTTTATGCCCCGATGTGTGAGCATGAAACCTAAGAACTTTCCACCTTCTACGCCGAACGCACACATTTTTGGGTTTAAACGCATGTGATATTTACGCAAGGCCTGAAAGACTTCTTTCAAATCTGAGATGTGTTGTTCGCATGAGTCTGATTTAACAACAATATCGTCGACATATACCTCTACATTTCGTCCGATCATATCGTGAAAGACATAATCCATTAAGCGTTGATAGGTGGCTCCGACGTTTTTGAGGCCGAACGGCATGACCTTATAGAAGAAATTATCAGAGTCTGTTTTGAATGCAGTCTTCTCTTGGTCGCGATGATGCATCTGTATCTGATTGTATCTTGAGTAGGCGTCGAGGAAGCTTAAGATTTGGTTCCCGGCCGCGCCGTCGACCAGTCGGTCGATAATGGGTAGAGGATATGAATCCTTCGGGCATGCCTTGTTAAGATCTGTGTAGTCTACACACATTCTCCATTTGCCGTTTGCTTTCTTGACCATTACCACATTGGCCAACCATGTTGTGTAATGGGCTTTCTGAATGAACCTAGCTTGCACCAGCTTATCAGTCTCCTCCTGTGTGGCCTTGCACCGCTCTTCACCCAATTTTCTTTTCTTTTGGGCGATCGACTTAGCTTCTTTATAGACGGATAAACGATGAGTGATAACATCCGATTTTACCCCTGGCATATCTGCAGCAGTCCAAGCAAAAAGGTCAACATTTTTTATTAACGTCTTACAATTTGCTTCCCGGTCGTCCTGCTTAAGGGACGTTCCCATGTGCGTTTTGCAGTCTTTGTCACGGAGGAATATGGGTTGAAGATCTTCCCTCGCCTCCATTCGAGGATCATCTAGCCGGGGGTCCAGGTCGACCAGAGCGACCAAGTGTCTTCTAGAACCTCTTCCTCTAGAACGCCTTTCCGGTGATCGACCTCTTCAATCCGGGGATCGGTCGGTCGTTGTGGTATAGAGTCGTCGGGTTGGCTCTACTTTCAGGCTGGGTACATAGCATTCCTGTGCTATCTTCTGATCTACATGCACTGTGGCTATATCTCCATTGACTGAGTGGAATTTCATGGCTAGGTGAGGGGTTGAAACAATGGCTTTCAATCTGTTGATGGATGGACGACCGAGCAAGATATTGTAGGATGTATTGGCATTGACCAGCAGGTACCGTATGTTGATAGTCTTGCTGAGGTAGTCGTCGCTGAACGTAATGAATAGGTCAATATACCCTTTTGTATCTACCCTTTCTCCCGAGAATCCTACTATCTGTTCGTTGTAAGCCTGTATCTCTGCCTCTGAAATATGCATTTTCTTGAACGTTTCCTAATAAAGGATGTCGACCGAGCTGCCTTGGTCCACAAGAACTTTGGCAATTGCAAATTTGTCGATTTCCACGGTTATGACCATGGGATCGTCTTGAGCGGGATCAATTGCGGTGAAATCGTTGTCAGTGAATGTGATTGGTGGTATGTGCGGTCGGCGGTGTGTGGAGGCCGAATGAACGGACTGAATCGCCCTTAAATGTTTCTTCCCTGCTGAATTGGAACATCCTTCACTTGCAAAACCACCTGCTATGTAATTAATCTCTTGCGGAGGTACGTCGAGCGACACTGGCCCGACAATTGGGTTGATAACTTCACGAACTTTCTGCTTGGTTCGGCTTCTACGTTCGGGACTTTCACTTCTGGGCCTTGTCCGTCTGATTGGACTTTCACTTCGTTTTCTTCTATTTGTGCGACGATGATCATCGTGGGTTCGGTCGTCTCGTCGTCCCGAACGTTCTCGGGAGTCAATGTCGCGCTGGGGCGATCTGGGTGTAGGCACGATTGTCTTCACAAACTTGCGAAGATGGCCGACCTGGACAAGTTCTTCTATCTTATCTTTCAATGCTTGGCAACCTTCGGTTGTATGACCGTAGTAGCGGTGGTACTGACAGCGTTTAGTTGTATCGGCGTTGGGAGGTGTATGTGATTGCTTTAACGCTGGGACCAGTTCAGTTTGCAGGGCTTCATCCAAAATCTTTCCCCTCGGTACGACTAATGGTGTATAATTGTGGAAGCGCGGACCTCTATTGGGACGATACCGGTCTCGGTTGGCCGGTACTATTGGAGGACGAACCCCCTTGTTTCTTTCTGTGTTCTCAGCATGTGTCTTTCGATGATAGTCAACATGCTCTTCAATTTGCATGAATTTTGTTGCTCTTGTTCTCAATTTGTCCATACTGTACGGTGGTCACTTGATAAGGCTTTCTGTGAACCGTCCGGGTAGCATGGCCGAAACCAAATGGTGCATATCTATGTCCGGATTCAAATTGCGTATCCCCATACAAACTTTACTAAACATGTCCATGAAAACTCTCAAAGACTCTCCCCTTTCCTGTTTGACATTAAGAAGGGACATGGAGGACGTCCGATGAGGCCTACTCGTGGCATACTGAGTAGTAAACTTCAATTCTAAAACATCAAAGCTGGCGATGGAATTAGGGGGAAGGTCAGCAAACCATCCGAGAGGTCCTTCCCTGAGCGACGTGGGAAAGACTTTGCACCACACCGTCTGATCAATCATGTAGAGGGTCATCTGCGTTCTAAAGATATTTAGGTGTTCAACCGGATCGGTGGAACCATCATAGAGGTTCATGGTTAAACCTCTCCATTTGTTGGGGAGAGGTGTGGCTATGATGTCATCTGTAAACGGATGGCCCCTTGGGTTTGCTACTCTGTTAGGAGCTACCTGCTTCACTGATGGGTCTGGTGGACGAGTGACATATGAGGTATTGTCTGGGCTAATACTCTTTTCCCAGACTAATGTGGTGGTGGTGTGGGTGCACGTGAATGTCCTTCACGCTCAGATTGTTCGAGTCTTTCCAGTAACCTTTTGTTTTGCTCCTTTAACTGAGCCATTTCTTCTGCTTGTCCCTGTCGCTCTTCTTCTTGTTTCCGCCTTTCCTCCTCATGACGCAATTGGTCAGTAACTCCTGCATCTGGGTTTGGAGGGTCTGGAGCATCATCGTATGTTCTTCCTCTACGTTATCATTGTTGGTGTTATTCACCGCTGAAACCATCTTCACTTGTTGGAATCCTTAGGTCTGGGAAAGTAATTACCCGGGCCCCACGGTGGGCGCCAATTGTACCTGTGGGGATATCAGGGCCTGAGTAATGTTGATCCACGTCGATACACGATTGTTGTTGTGCCTGTAGCTATCTGATTTTGAGTCTTTCTTCCTTCTCGCACGCGCTCGTCCGGTCGGCGGGGGTACCTGCGGTTGCACTCCGACGCTCAAGTCAGTGCTAGTGTTTAGTTAAGTCTCTCTAATATTATGAAAAACGTACCTTTTCCCCTTTCAAAAGTTCCTTTAGTAGGTTGACTTGGACCTTGGCTGTGTGGGCCAAGTAACCGATTACTAGAGCATGCTCAGTGGTCTCTGGGTCGTGCCTAGTGGCTTCCTGATATTAAGGGAGTGCTTCACGAAGTGTCTTTGACTCATTCAATGGAAGTTACAACTGTTTATTTTCCACTTGTAACCATGTTTATTTATTTATTTAATGTGCAACCCTCGATCGTCCGGTGCCGACCGGTACAATGTCTATTACATCTCTAATATAATCGTTTATCTCTTGTTATTAAGAATGATATTTTCAAAATATTATGTATCTTTAAAAGAATATGTTTCATGCTAATATTAAGTAAATCTGAAATTTATTAACAAAAAAAAGTGAATAAATAAATTGTACCGTCCCGTCTCCGGGCGTTGACCAAAGTCAAAGTCAACATATAGTGGGACCCCTCAAGGGGCCCAAGGGGAGGAAGTCAACAGGTTGACCGCTTAAGGCGTCGCCAAGATAAGGCGTCACCTGGTGTAGGCGTCGCCAAAGTTAAGGCATCGACGGTGCCACCCCCCGATACCCATGGGTAGGAAAGACCGTGTAGGGGGCGACACCGCGAAAGGCCTCAGTACCTCAGAACAGTAATAAAGAGAAGAAAAAGGTGGCTTCAAGGCCATAGTTCTAGTACCAGTAGGGGGTAACCTATTCGTGAAGTATCCATGCCACCGCCGGGAGACCCTAGGACAGATACGACCCATGAGAGGGCCACGCCCAGGGGAGAACCACGTGCATGGTGCGAAAGAAAGGTAGATACACTTCCAGGGCAAGTGACTAGAGTGGGGCGCATGAGTTGGTACCCAGAAAGTCACCCCCTCTGCCCCAGATGCAATCCAAGAAGGAGGACTTACACGATGGATTATCCCTAAGTTGGGGTACAATGCTGTAAGGCCCTCCACAAAGAATAGCGATCAAGTCAGAAGAACACATAGCAGAAAGCATCGAAACATCATGGCATAATAGTTTCCCTGAAAGTTTGCTAAGGTACGCATTAATTTAGTTTACGTTTCGAATGCTTTAAAGCACTTTAAATGCTTTAAACGTTTTAAACGCGTTGAACGTTTTTATATGCTTTAAATGCGCTTTAAGACGCTTTGAATGTTGGAGGTGTTTAAAAGGGGCTTTAGGCGTTTGAGACGTGGATCCGAGTTTTCAGTTCCAACACACACAGAGAGAAACCCTAGTTGTCTCGTTAGCGCACCCACTATACGCACAGGCAGTTAGGGCAGAAAAGCACTGGTTATTCAGTTACTCAGTTTTTGGACCACCTTCAGAACATCCAGTCACGGTGTTCCGACACGGAGGTGCGTCCCTTTGATGTTTCTCGCTAGCTGACTTGATCGTCGGAGTGCAAACGGCCGCGAGGGCGCCCCTTTGTTCACTTCTTTTCAGGTACTCACAGACGGAGCATAACGAAGGTGTTCTAGCTCGCAAGGACAGGTCACACACGAAGACGCCTTCGGTCAACCGGCCGAAACATAAATTAAACAAAATTAATATTTAAAAATTTATTGAAACTCGAAATTACTTTATGCCAATATTATACGTACATAAACAATATTAAATATATATACAAAAATTGAATAAATATATATTATTCCAAATATTGTATT
>Ga0123342_1006169_pt1 | contig 16801 bp, 10 predicted proteins | sample Turbeawhitnodule_FD_89960 | JGI IMG/M metagenome (GOLD analysis project Ga0123342, IMG submission 89960) | Root nodule microbial communities of legume samples collected from Mexico - Turtle bean Mexico white nodule | ecosystem: Host-associated > Plants > Roots > Nodule | place: Mexico: Nepantla... | reverse complement strand
TTGGTGTTTTGATGTATATGAATGTTTGAAATCAATGCATTGACGGTTAACAATCTCCCTTCTCTTTTATGGTGGATTCTATTTTGGATGAGAGCACATGTTGCTGAGTGTGATTCAACCTCAAATGTTGGTGGGGAGGAGCAAGGAACCAACATACCTTTGTGGAGATGTCATGCCTTATATCATTGACATGAGTTATGTTGTTGCTTTATTTTTTGTATTGTTGTTTTTGTATAAACTTTGGCTAAGAACTAAGCTTTTTGTACATGGGTTGGAATACCCTAAGTATTCTCATTTATATTATTCTTTATCGCTGATTAAAAAAAAATAAAAAAAATGTAAATATATTACTGAGATATTCTTAAATCAAAATATATCTATATTAAAAACTTCAAAACCATTCACTTTAAAAAAATGTAAGAATCAGAAATTCTATGAAAATAAAATTAGTATGATAACTTTTACCTTTTGTTTCAATCTTACAATACCTAAACTTTTACATTTACTTCAATATCAAACTCACAAAAACAAGTTTATAAAACACTACTGCAAACGCCAAAGTAAAGGAATTCACAATGTAAATACTTTACTGAAATATTTTTAATACAAAAAAAAACTATATTAAAAAACTTAGAACACAATCATTCCATTTCAAAATAATGCAAAAAATCATCACAAATTTTATTCAAAAATAGTTTGTATGTTTGTTCTTACCTTTTGTTTCAGTCTTACAAATATCTTGAACTCTTAAGTTTATTTTGGTCTCAAACTTATAAAAGTAAGATAATATAAACGCCACTACAAAATTCCAAGTAGAGACAACGACAACGTAAATATATTATTAACATATATTTTAAACAAAATAAATGTATATGAATATTACTAGATAATCATAAAATATAAATCAATTTAAAAATTATTTATTAATAATAAAAACTAATTTAGATATCAAATAAATTTTAATCTCTTAAAATAGTATCTAATTTAATCAATATAGCAATTGATTACTTTTTTTTCTTTCTAAAATTAGTTTTTATTTAATAATTTTCTTATAATGAAAAAAATTGACAATCATCCAAATATAAATATAAAAGAATGCAAGATTATTGACATATATTTAAAATAAAATAAACCTATATGAAATATTTCAAAAACACTCAAGTTCAAGTACAAAACAATGCAAGAATCACAAACTATATTAAACACAATTAGTGTGTTTGTTCATTCCTATTGTATAATCTTACAAAGATCTTTAATTCTTACATTTGCTCCAGTTTAAACTCACAAATACATGTTAATATAAACAACAAAAAAATACAAATAATGTAAATACTTATGTAAGACAAAATAAACTTATATTAAAAAATTCAAAACCAATTGCAAAAATTATAAATTATATTAAAAGAGAGCAAAGTAATCTTACTCATTGTTTTAGTCTTACAAAAACTCAAAACTTTTATATTTACTAGAAGAAAAATAGGCGTGGGTTGTGTCTCTATCCACATTTTTCTTTTCTACTCATCTTTTATTATAATAGAAATTTAATATATATATCGAAATAATTTTAGATGAGTCAAAATTGAAAAGTGTTCTCGAACGGGTCTTCGGAAAACTTCAACACTCAAGTCAGTTAGGGTGTCGACACTCGGTGGTCAGAGTACTGTAAATAATGATGTACCTGGTTCTTGGAATTTGTGTTATTTATATTACTTTAATGGATCTTCGTTGGTGAGTCAGATTAGGAGGTTGGTTCATGTTTAGGGTTGTGTTAAACAATCCTTAATTGTGAGTTAACCGTGTTGACTTGGTCAACCCATGGCTCGTCGTCATGGGTCGGTCGGTCGGTGACCTTGCCATTGTGGTCGATTGGTTGAGTGATCGAGTTTCTGACTGACTCACTGATTGAATCGGTCGTCCCAGTACAAAAAGTAAAAATGATGAATTGATTAATCAACTTCTTTTTTCTTCTTCCATTGGTAGTTTTGAGATTGAATAATGTAATTATGTTCACGTTAGAGTTAGAATTCACTTGATGGTAGATACAAAAGAATAATGAAGTGATTGGAAGTGAAAGTTATTTTATTTTATTGGTGATATTTGGTGTGTGAACGGAATGAGAGTGAAAGTATGAACTCTCTTTGTTGTTACCTTAAAATAAGGAATTAAGGAAAAAGTGGAAAAATTAATTTGCATATAAAAAACCCATTAATATTAATTTTAAAAATTAAAAAATAATTTTTTTTTAAGTAATTAATATGAAATGATAAAATATTTTATTGTACTAATGAAATGAGGTATATTAAATAAAGGTAGAATCAGAAAAAAATATTATTTAAAAAAATTATCTTTATATATATATAGGTATATATTATAGTTTCAAACTCATAAGGAGGAAATTATAAATACTACCACAAAAGTATAAGTAAAAGTAACAACAATAAAAAATAAAAAAAAATAAAAAAAAAAATAAAAAAAAAAATATATATATATATATATATATATATATATTACAGTCATTATTTTTTAAAGTTAAATAAAAGAGATTTGTTCTCTTAATTACCTTTTCAATATGCATAAACTCTTATTATTTTACTTTTTAATTAACTATAATAAAAAACACTTATACAATAAAAATATTGCCTACAATAAAACTATAATTTTTTTTTTATAATTTAATGATATTTTTTATTTTAATAATTATTATAATAATACATTTTTTAATCTTTTGTTGTTATAAGAAAAAAGTGAAATAATCATAATAATTCTAGGGTCCATTCTTCCAAAGTGTAAATCCTGCTGCACCTCTGTCTTCCGCTGCTCTTCTACCGCTCAATTCTCTAGTCACTTCGTGTAATGCTCCACCAATTTCACTCTTCGCGTGTACCAATTTTAGCAATCTGTTCTAATTTTCCGTTGATTTGTTAGTAGTTATTTTGCTAAATTAGTTTTCATTTTCTTCTTGAAAGCTCCTTTCTTTTCATTTTCTTTTCTATACACAATCCCTAAATGTTTTAGTATAATCTAAATTCTTTCATCATTGCTGATAGAACCCAATGAACCTTAATCACTAAATTCTTACTTTTTAGTTCAGATTGTAATTTAGAAATTTACCTCTTCTTGAAATTCTTTAATCAAAGTTGAAACCTTAAACATAAGAAAAAAAATATTCATAAAGTTAAAAACCAAGGCTTCTTAGTTAAAAGCAAATAATTTACTCTCTAATCTTGTTGTCGTCAAACATTGATCCTTCAAATTTTTAATCGTTTAGCTGACTTCAAATGCGTATATTTTAAAATAACTTACCAAACTTTATATTAATAAGACTAACTTATAAGGTGCTAATTACTTTAATCACATTACTTATCACACCCTTAGATGATAAATATTATAATTTTAAAATATAAAATCTTTTTTATTACATTTTCTTTTGTAAAATGTTGAGAAAAAACCGTAAAAAATCTTCTGTTATTATCCGATAAAACAAACCACAATAGTATTTGCCTAGGGTTTATATTTATCTTTCTTTTCACTGTTCCTCTTACTTTTCCAAGCTTCGTGGCACAGTTTTGATAAGGTACACTCTCTAATCTCTTATTTATTCTTCTTCCTAGAAAAACTATTATTTCTCTCCAAAATTTACAAAATTGAATTGGATGGCCTGAACGAAAATCTCAATTTAATGCTGCTGTGGGAGGGATTCATGAAAATGCAATGCACGATTCTAACAGCATTATTTGAGGTACATGTTGTGTTGTGTTGTGTTGTCGAAGGTTCCGTAGTTTAATTTGAGTATTGATTTTCAGAGCAGCTCCAATGGCATCCTCTCAAATCACTGCATCCTTGAGGAATTTGCCTGCATTTGAAAGGCTTCAACCCTCAACACTTCGATTTCCTGCTGCTGGGCGCGTGAGAATTGGCACTCTCTTGCCAAACTCGTTTCCTTCTCTCGTTGTCAAAGCTGCCACTGTTGTCGCCCCCAAGGTCTTTCTTGTCATTGCCATTGTTATTTTTGTTAATGCATTTCTCTTTGAGTGCTTCATTCTTAGGTTGACTTTGTGATTGATTGTTAACATGGATATAAGTTTTGACCCCTGGGATTGTTTTCGCTGTTTTGGTTTTTACATTGTGTTTTTATGTTCAATGCCACATGTTTCTGATTGTGTTTCACCATGCAGCACACCACTGTTAGGCCTCTGGGTGACAGAGTACTGGTAAAAATTAAGGATGCTGAGGATACGACTGAAGGTGGGATTTTACTGCCACTGACTGCTCAAAGCAAACCTCAAGGGGGTGAAGTGGTTGCTGTTGGAGAAGGAAAGTCTGTTGGGAAGAACAAAGTGAATATTAATGTAAAGGTGATGTTACTACTTTCTATGTTAGGATATCATTGACATTTCAATCTGTGCTCTTCTAAATTTGACTGCAGGAGATTGGGGGAAAGGGTTGTTTCCTTCTTAATTTTGAAATTTGAACTTATGTGATGCATTTCTTTGTACAGACTGGTGCACAAGTTGTTTATTCAAAGTATGCAGGGACTGAGGTGGACTTCAATGGTTCAAAACATCTTATATTGAAGGACGATGACATCATTGGTATCCTTGAAACTGATGAGGTCAAGGATCTCAAACCCTTGAGTGATAGAGTCTTGATAAAGGTGTGTTACTCTTTAGAGCTTTTGTTTATTCTGATGTTGGATGTTAGGCTGGAGAATGACATTGGATGATTTGTCAATCACATATTTAGGGTGCGTTTTACTAAACATATTAATGAAGTATTCACTCAATGAGTTTTTGTCACGTTAGGATTTATACCATGAAGTTTGTTTGAATAAGTTCCAAAGATTTTTATTTTGATAAGTTACACTAAGTAGTTTTTTGGGAATAAGCTAAAAAGAGCTTAAGAGAATCATAAGCTCAAATAAGTTCCCTAAACTCTTGCAAATATCTACTTTATCTTTTAATACTCAAGGTGTATTGTTCTGCCCATTTAGTAACTTATTTTTGCCATATTTGGCTTTAAGGCTGTGTAACATTTACTGGCAATATGATTTGTGCTTATTTTACGTGCCTATAAAAATGAATTAATGAGGTTACTGCAGGTTGCTGATGCTGAGGAAAAAACTGCTGGAGGTTTGTTTCTCACAGAGGCAACCAAGGAGAAACCATCTATTGGAACGGTGAGCTTTCATATTGTTCTTTACCCTCATGTGTTGAAAAATTAGTTTAGTTGCAGCAAAAATTACTTTTGAAAAAAATGCTTCAGTGGTCTGAGGAATATATTGAGATCAATTTAATTGATTCTTGTCAGTGTTGTATTTCCTTGTCCTAAATGGTTTGCCTTTGGCATGGAGTAAGTCAATACTCTGCCAGAGTATTTCTTTAGTCTTTCTAGTTTATTTTCTGATATTAGTTATGATCTTTTTAGAATTTTTAGTTATGCACTCCCAATATAAATTTTTTATAGTCAACCAATAAAAAACCACCAGTAGTATGACCAGTAAGTCAGGTATTATAAAAGTCAACAAATTTACCATATATAGTGATAATTTGTAAACAATCTTATATTGTCCGTATATATTTACTCTCTTTTTTTTGTACTCTGGCTTTGATGTTACAACAGGTGATAGCAGTTGGTCCGGGACCTCTGGACGAGGAAGGTAATAGAAAACCATTGTCCATCATTTCTGGGAATACTGTGCTGTACTCCAAATATGCGGGGACTGACTTCAAGGGCAAAGATAAGTCTAACTACATTGTCTTGAGGGCTTCAGAAGTCATCGCTATCCTGTCCTAGTAACAAATTTTGCAACCTCAATTTTTTGTGTTAATGTGAGGGAAATTTATATTTATGTTATGACTACGCATGAAATGTAGTTGATTGCAACTTTGCTCCTTTAGACGATTTGTTTTAAAATTGCAAGGCTTGATATCCTGAGGCTTTTCACATTCGGCACTTCCATGACCCATAAACTAAAAAAAATGCCAAGAGGCAATTGTTATAAATGGGGGAGGCAGGCAAAGAACTAAGATTACACAGTGATGGTGATTGTTGACCGAGCAGAGATACCGAAGGTTACCCTAAAATAGAAACAGCATTATACCCCAGATTCTAAACTGAAATTTACTTGTTATACTGTAGAAATCCATAAACCTAATATTTCAAAATATATATTAAATTTATTTTAATATTTTTTATAATAAATGAATTGAATAAATTTTGTTATAGACTGATCAAATGATGATAGATATGAGTTCTTCTATGTTTCGAACACAAATATATGGGTCATATGAACGCAAGTGTGTGAAGGCATTAGGTGTTTCTTCTTGCATCCCATTCAAGTTCTTACACTCTATCTCTATCAAATAATGAAATGATCAAATGTCTCATCTAATTTGTGCAGCATTAAGGTGTTATTTCTTGCATTTCACACAAGTTCTTCCTATACTATCAAATAGGTGAAATGATCAAATATCCTATTTAATTTGCGTTCATTACAAAAAGCTCTTTCCAGAACAAATTCTGAAAAAATAATTCTTGAAAACATATTTTTAATAAATTGAGTTTTTAATTAGTTTTGCTTCTCCATGTGTTACATGAAAGAATGAGAACACGGATGAACAAAACAGAGAACATATTTCGGGGGATATTTCAAGAAAATGAAATCCTTCCTCGCCTCAAGAGTATGTATTTTACTGTTATTGATAAGTTTGATAACTACTTTAATTTGACATAAAAAAAATCATGTATCTAGGTGCAAATATTCTTAAATGCCTAGAAACTATTTGTCAAAGCTGTCTCTCTTGTTAAATGCCTAGAAGGCTAACTGTAATTGAAGCATTCTAATTCCGAAATCGAGGAGTTAAAAATGAGACTGAATTTTTCTTCATCCATTATGACCACAGTTGAATCAGCCAGCGTAAGAGCTAGAATCGGCATGCATTCACAAATGTCTGAACTATCACTTAGACATCAAACTTCTGTATAAAACTTTAACCATAACAAGATTTACAAGAGATAAGTAAAAATTAATGTTACACTAATTATACACTAGCTGGCTATTCTGCTGTACCTCTCAAAATTTGAAAAGAAAAAAGTATTCTAATCCAACATCCTCAAGAAAAGTCGACTCCAAAGGTATAGGATCCATGGCATCAATAATAAGGGAATCTGCTGGTGCTACACGTAAGGATCTACATTTGTAATGAATGACCACTTTCCATTTGAAAAGCACCAAACCAACCAAAGTTCATGTTTTATTGGTTCTCCGCCACTCAAATTGCACAAGTTGACCTCTCAGTGTCAGCATTTAACATCCTTACCTGTTAAAAGAGGCAGCTGAGTTATCTTCATATTGTCCTCTCCATGCATTGCCACTGTCTGTACCACTGCAAGCTTGATTAGGGATTGGAACAGTACCACCCAAATCCCCATCCAAGCTCATTTGTTGCACTTCTGAATGTGACAATATCTTTATGCTCTGCACACAGCTTACGAATTCACTGCAAGGAATTAAAGGTTGGTGGTCAAGAAATATAAACCAGAATTGTAGCAGTAGGCTTACAAATTATTGAGTAGTTAGCTACTTACTCCCAAGGGTCATCACCAACAAGAAGGATATCATTTTCATGATCCACATATACTAATTTCCAGTCAGTCCTTTGAGGATCTAGCTGCCCTTCAATCCCAAACATTTTAGCCAAATCATGCCGAAGTTCATCATATCCCCTGTAACGGGTAACATCAATACATCTTCCAACAGAGCCACGCTTTTGAACCTACAAAATTTGTACATTTGAATATCAATACTTCGTCTAGTTTAACAATACTTTTAACTAGGCACAAAAGCACAATGGAAGCTATAAATAAACTACATTGCTATTGTTACAAAACGACAGACCTTAGTATATGTCCGCATTCGTGGAGGTGGAGGTTGGTTGGCCCGCAAGCCATTATTATTCAGAACTCCAGCTTCATTGATGACAACGTCACTTGAGCAACCAGGCTTGAAAGGCATGTTTGGCACTCCAAAGGACTGTGAGCTGATGTCAGCAGTTGACAGCTCAGTTTCAATGTCTCTAGGAGCACCACCATAGTTAGACAACAAATTTTGAAGATCTTTTGAAGAGTCATATCCCCTTAAAAGCATAGTATCAGGGGTTAGATCATCCAGATTAGTGTCAAATGGTAAACTGTTTTTTGGGTGTGATTGGGCATCCCCTTCCATGCAGAAGTTCGAAAGTGGCAAGTTCTGTTGGACATGTCCAGGATCAAGGCAGTAAGATGTTCCAGAAGAAGAAGCTTCCAGCTGATCAGTGATTGTCCCTTTATACTTCAACTGGTCAGGTCCTTTTAAATTGAGCAAGTCATATTTGTTCTGCATGTCGGGCTTACTGTGAAGCTCCTGTATCAGATTACTAGTGGGCTCAACTATCAAACTTCCCCCTAATGTAGCTGGTAGTTGCTGATTTCTTTTCAGGAGGTTTGGAGGAGACACCTGGCAGTTATTAGTAGATGGAGAAGTTGAGCATGATGGGGCATCTCCATCTGTTAGTGTAGAGGGAGCTCTGGTGATGGTAAGTGATTTCTGTGTATTCTGGGATTGGTTCATAGGAGTCTGTTGTGATTGCATAAGAGATGAAGAAGAGAAGTTGTTGCTGTTAAGAAGCTTCTCTGTTGACAATGCATTATTGGCAACCTGATGAGGTTGATGATGTGATACAGGTGGTTGGGCCTGTGGTAATTGCTGGTTTTGTTGGTGAGTATTTTGTTGTGGTAGAAGCTGAGACTGCAATAGTGGGGTGGACGTAGAAAGATGTTGCTGTTGTTGTTGGTGCTGCAATTTCTGTAGCAACTGTAGGTGGAGTTGTTGCTCTGAGGAATTTTGCTGTAACATTTGAGAGGCAGGCAGTTGTTGTTGTGATGGTATCTGTGGCAGGTTATGTTGCAGCAACTGCAGTGGAGATTGTTGCAATTGTGTCTGTTGTTGTTGTTGTTGCCTCAGTAAGAGGTTAGCTTGCTGATCTATCTGTTGCTGAAACTGTGAGTCATGTGATAAGGATGTCAATGGGAATGTATTCTTACTAGCTGACTGGATACCTTGCTGGGGTTGGATTCCTCCTGAGAGTAATTGTTGTTGCTGAAGCTGACCATATGCCATCGGTGGTTGTACAAACTGACTTGTAATCTGGTTAGAAGCAACTACCCCATTATGCATAAGTGTAGCATGTTGACTTGGCTGTTGCTGTTTCTGGGGCTGCTGTCCTAGCTGTTGAGGCAGTTGCTGCAGCAATGACAGGTTTTGTGGCTCAGGCAGCTGCTGTTGCCTCTGTTGCTGGAGATGGTTCATTGGTATTTGCAACAATGACTGTAATTGCTGCTGCTGTTGTTGCTGTTGTTGCTGAAGCTGTTGTTGTTGCTGAAGCTGCTGTTGTTGTTGCTGCTGCTGCAACTGTTGCTGTTGCTGCTGCTGCAGCTGCTGCTGCAGCTGTTGTTGCTGCAACTGTTGCTGCTGCTGTTGCTGCAACTGTTGCTGCTGAGGCCATGACACTGGAGACTGTTGCAACTGGTTGATTTGATTTGGTAGATTGGGTTTGTTTAATTGAAGACTTGGGGAAGAGAGAACAGGAGCTTGAAAGCTCAATAACTTGGATGGATCTTCGGTGGCAAGGTTACCATGAAGGGTATTAGATGGAAGCATGGATGGGAAACATCCTGATTGAGCCGCTGAGAGATGATTATTCGGTTGCATGTTCATCCACTGCACTAAACTAAAACCAGGAAAGATTGAACTTGAGGCATCCTTCATGCCAAAGTCATCTCCAAGCCAGGGCATACCTCTCTTTAAAGTATTTTCCATATCTGACTCGTCATCTGTAAAATCAATTGGAATGATCATCTTTCACCACTCACTTTTGACATGCACAAAGATGGGAATAAGAATAAAATGCAGGTTTTATGAGTGATACTATTAAAAAAGGATATTACAAACGAGACCGTACATTCACGCAGAAGTAACTTGATTTCTTTTTAATGATGTAAGCCTGACACTACGAACAGTAAAACTATCAAGATATAGCAACAATTAACTAACACAGTTATTGCCAGCTTTCTTACAGAAAATTACTACTAAAATGAATACTTATGTTCATGTGAAGATAGATATGTGAATTCTTTACAAGATGAAAGTAATTAACCAGAGAAATAAATGGAAGGCAAGAAAATCTTTAAAAGAAAGCTGAACCAGTTGGGGGTGAAGTATTGCTACCTGGCATTCCTGGTTGCCTGGGGAACTTGGGCCTAAAAAATGGAGGAGGACAAATATAAAAAGGAGTAACTACAGGTTCAACTTCCCAAATTGAAACTCTACTGGGGCGCTCGCCAGCTGTTGATTCATCCCATCCAACCTATAAATAATTCAAAGCATGACTATCTCAATAAGCCAATAAAGAGGTTTGGTATTACTTACTACAGCAAGGAACATGCTGTATAGACCATAATGGATGATGTTATGAGGCACTTAACCAATACCACAAAATAAATAGTAACATTATACAAACTTGAGTTGAATAGGCACGCATAGAAGGATAAAAGATTTTCGACTTTTAACCACTTAAAAATTATCTTTGTAATGAATTTTAATGGTCAACAAACTTACCATACATGATGATTTTTCATTACAAAATACATTGTTCATTCATAAACTTTTCTACAATGATATCCAGTTACCAAATAATGAGTGTATTTCTTCATCATTTTAATAATACCTGAATATTGCGCCATTGTGAGTTTTTCCATCGGGCAGGATCCAAGTCACTGATCCCAGTGATTGTTCCCATATATCTGCGTACTCCAGACTCCTCGGTTTCAAACATCATTCTAAATCTCATTCCAAGAGAAACTTGAGTGTACATGGCTTTGTTATACTTGGCCAGTGGAACAACAAATTCAGAGGGGCTAGCCCTGTCAAATTCAGAGGAGCATTATTCAATGGATGCATTCCATGCCATGTTATGACATAATAATACACATGCCAAATGGTACCTTGGATTGTAAAATATAGTAAATGGACTGTTGTTTGCAGCAGCATGAGCAGCAGCAGCAAGAATGCCAATATGCATGCTGTCACTGGATATTACCGATGAAGAGAGTGCTGATTGCTGTCTGTTAGCACGCCTTATACCTAAAAGAAGATGCTTCATTTCATCTCTAAAAATAACCAAAAAAAATTTTCTCAGCCACAAAGGGGTCAAAATATTCCAGAAATTTCCACTTGCAAAACAAAATATATTTAACCTGATAAAAAGAACAGAATCTCCTGCAAACAGTCTTTTTGTGCTGACGAATACACTCCAACCAGTAGTCAATAGATGCCTCTTTGGTTGTCCTGTAGCCGATGAGCAACCAAGTTTAGCAATTAGCATTCAAACTCTGTAAAAGTCAATTACACACGTTCTATGTTCACACTTTGGTAAAAACCACATTCTAAGAGGGTTTTCTTAAAGAACATATTTTTTAGTTAAACCAAAATGATTTGCACCATTAAAGCGATAACATAAGCCATAGCGGTTTAGTTTACAAAGCACTAGATTTCAATGGTGACATATATTTAAGAAAGATGGCAATGACTAAAAAGTATGTTAAAACCATAATACCTCGATAAATATGTCTGAATGGCCATGTATTATCGTGCAAATCCTTCGCTACAAGCTCCTGAGCTGGAGGTTGCATTGAATAATCCTATCAAACAAACACACTTCTTGTCAGCATGCAAACTTGTTGTGATTCTAGCTCTAGCTCCAAAGTTTAAACAGAAAATGAAAATGTCATGCACGTACCAAGGTTGGGAATATTTTCTCAGCTGCTCTACGTGGCACAGAAAATCCACCATGAGTGCTAGTGTCACTAGCTGTAAGTGTTTTGCAAAAGAACTCAGTAGGTTGACGGCATTGTTTGAGACCCATGTCTGATGCCAGTATTGCTTCTTTCTCATACTGTAAGAACCAGCCAATTCAAACAATAATTGTTGTAATTTACACATCCTTTGCTAGAGAGAACCATAGCCACAGGTTGGGAAATAAATCAATCCCACATGCAATAAACAATTTCTCAGATTGAACAGTTAACATACTTTGTTTACAGGTTGAAGAGTCATCAGTGCATAGACCTCGTCAGTTTCAGGATCAGCCTGGTAAAAAATACACAACAATATTATATCATGTACTAAATCAGACAAATTAACATTGTGTCGAATCAGCAAGTCAAATGTGGGAAGTGCACGTACATGCAAGGCAACATTGTGAAGCATGCAAATCAACTTAGAGGGAAGGTTAGGGTAACTGGGAATGAAGTCAGTCTCCTTTTGCATGGAAGCTGCAACCTGCAAGTTTTATAGTATCACAGAACGTACATCAGCATTCAAAATACAGAAATACCAAGCTCGTAGAATAAAATCGAGGTATATGAACTATACTTGTTCACTGTGTCCTTGGGGGAAGTAAACCACAAGACTTCCAACAGGAGGCAAAGACACCAAAGGTCCAGCACAAGCATGCCATAACTCTGGATTTATCGTCTTCCTTTCCCCTGCTAACAAAACATACCGTTACCCCTTTTAACAGACATTATAACTCTTTGTTTTCTTAAATGCTTTTTTTGGTTTGAAACAAAGAAAAAGGCTGAAATTGCTGAATCCATTTATGTACAATTCCACAACAAACAGAGAGTTAGAAATACAAAGAAACTCCTTTCCATGTGAAAGTAAGCTTATTCCAACTGACAATGATTCAGACGCAAATAAAAAACAATGCAAACTTTATAGTAGTATAATCAAGTCCAGAAGGAGAGAAGTTTCTGTCACTTTACATCTCTAACATGTCACTTCATGCAACAGCCCTTTAAGCTTGAGCCGTGAAAAACCACACATCAAGAACCAAATATCTTAGACGCCTAAGTTGTTGGATGAAAAAAACATGAATTATTTTATATTACATCCCTTACAATTTCTTCAAACGTGTTATTGAAGAAGAGATGCAGAATTTGAAAAGGATATATTATCATAGAATAAATACAAAATTCTTTAATAATCAATATTTCTTAGACATGTATTTACAATTGCCAAAAAGCATTTTTTGTGCAAAAAGCAATGAAACAGATCTTGCATATTCCTCTCGTGAGAATATACAGAGAAGGTGATTAAACTAAGGTGAAAACCCTTTTCTTTTCTTAAAAATTTTATTACATAGGAAACGTATTCTCTCTGAAGACTATCACGCAAACATATTCATCGTTTCCCTACTTGTAATGAAACTTCAGAAGCAACAAGTGACCCTTTTGCTCAATTTTTGTCATATTATTACGACACCAGATAACAAGCCAAACTAAGTAAACAACTCTATAAAGTTTAAGTAAGAGAGCATCCAACTATACAGGAAGATGAAAACAGTTCTCTTCATTTTTCAGGAGAAAAAAATGGCAAGTTATTTATTGCATATCTAATAAAACCATTTCGCAGTCACCCAATTTTTGAAAACGAAGTCTCAAAAGCCCATGCATATTTCATCTAAAGTGCTATCTGTTTAGTTTAACAACACAAAAGTAGTATTTTCCATGAAAAGAATCATCCTAGGGATCATTGAAGAGTATTATGCTTGATGAATCATGAAATAAGAAAACACAAGCAGAAAAAGAGAGAGAAAGAGAAATGGTGAGGCTGTAAGGTTTGAGAAAACCCACCTTCTCCAGAATTAGGCAAGAAACCATTGGATGGAGCCTTCATTACGACCTATAAAAAAATGACCCAAACAAATTCACCACATGGTCTATTCTAGCACCAAGATTTGCCCTTGTTCCGCAGCTTTTTCATAACAAGGTAATCCCAACTTCAATTCATCCAGCACTATCTGCTCCAGAAGCGAACACAAGGAACAAAAAAAACTGACCCTTTTCCTCAAATGCAACTAATTGCTAATTCCAAATTTCCACACAGCTCAAGCACTCCAAATTCAACAAGGTAACATCCGAAGGATCCCAGCCACACATGTCAGCGCCAAATCCCAAATAAATAGGACTAATTCCAGCAATGGAATCCTTCTGGTTGCACAAATAAAAACTCTAAAACCAGCACTCAGCTGAAACCATAAGCATCAGCAAAGAATGGAAAACAAGTGAAGCTGATGATTTCCAAGAAGCCAAAACCTGTGCAGCCGAAAGAAGTGAATTCAATAACCCCACCAAACAACAAAACACCAAAAATGACCACTTTGAAAGGAAACAAAAGAAGCGGCAAAGAAAAAACAGTGATGAAGCCCCAGTTATATCCAACAAGTATGACTTAAAGAATCACCTTGCAGGCAGCATATTCAGGAGGGTGGACAAAAGAACATAGAGAAGAAGTGACCAAAATGGAAAAGCATGAAATGGGTATGCACTGTTGTTTCTGGGGATTGAGGTGGCACAACAGGTGATGCAGCAGAGATCAAAGTAGAAAGAGAGAGGGAGAAAACAGAGGGCAAACAAAAGCAAGACAGCTTTATTTCTGTGTATGTGAACTGAACAAGCCGACATCAAATATAGACCAAAACAGTAAATCACAGACAGACATGGTTAAACAACTAAGCTAAAGATAAGTAAGACTTTGCAATAAACGCAAAGAGACACAGACACACGTATTAACGTTCCCAAATTCAATTCTGAAACTACATACACACTACTGTTCTTTTTTATGCCAAAAAGTGGTATAACAGTAACATGTTGGAACTATACACTTACACTCATTTGTGAAATGCTTTATATAGATAGAATAAAACTGTAAACCATTTTAACCGATCCGAGATCTACATTTATCAAGAAAACCTTAAAAAAAATTAAGAAATCTGAATTCAACCACTTATATCTACTCAAGTTACTCAATTTATCAAAGTTTCACTTTAAAAAACATTAGGCATAACAAAGCTTTATTCCTTATTACTATTTAGTCATTTTTTTTCTTGCAAATTTAACCGTCATATATTTTGGAAGCACAACAGTAAAATAAACTAAAAAAAATTTGGATGATAAAGTTGTAGAAGGAAGATAATTGAATGTAATTAAATTAAAATATTATTATAATGGAATCACTATATATTTGTAGCGTTAAAATTTTCATATTATTAATTATTAAAAATTATTAGTATATAATTATTATAAAAATAATAAATTTATCATAAAACGTTTTATACAGTTAGTTTTTTGTTTTTATTCTTTTTTTTTTTCAAATTACTCTTGTTATTAGAAAACTTGGGCCCAACATTCAGTGAAGTGTTCAGATTCCACCTAAATGTTGCGGTTGTGTGGTGCCTTCTCTTTTCTGCTATCATGGTTGAACTAAATTTTGAGGGTAAATGTGAGTAAAAAATATTAGTATTTTTTTATGGTAAAGCGAATGATCTCAGAAAAAAGTTGGGGTGCAGAGGAATTAAACTTTTCAACAATAAGAATTATTTGAAATCTGACTTACATAATTAAAAAATAAAAATATTTTATGATATATAGTGAAAATATACTTTATATTTTTTATTTTATAAATTGATTTTATATGATATTAGAATTATTTGAAATATATTATAATAAAAGTTTATTGAATTTATCTGACGCAGGTACCTTATTTTAATAAGACAATTTACATTTTCTGTGCACGTACATGAACTTTACACTGTTGAGGTTTTAATTTCTTTAATTGTGGAATATTTTAATATTATTGCATCCACTCTTTTTGAGATTCTTGGTGGATGCTTGGTCCTGTAAGACTATAAAAGTCATTTATGAATTGTGAAATACCGTGATTTTATATGCCCAAAGACTTCAAAACTTTCATTTATCCTACTCATGTTACTACTGTTAACTCTATTTCCAAACTTTTGACTAATAAAATTAATTGGGGTTGTCTTTCACTAAAGACTTAAGTGCAAAATTTAAAATAATGTTGCTATTTTTATTATTATTATTATTATTGTAATGTTTTCTTTTAAAATTGATGGGATGTTCCTTGGCTAAAACTAATAAAGTTTGTTTCTTAATGACCTACAAAATCAACTCAAGCTTTTTGTATAAAAAGTTTGAAGTTGAGTGAATTCTTGTTTGCAAACATCAATTGTTCACTATCTTTGCTTTAGATCTTTCCTCATCAATTATTATTCCAATGCAATAATCATTCCAACTCCTCACTAATCTTTTCTTAGAGTCTTCAAAACTCAATTAGAAAGGCTTGTTGGAAAACTAGATTTGAATTGCATATAAGATATCACAAAAAAAATAAAAGTTTCCGTTCAATTTGGTTGTTGTTTGTTTTCTGATAACCTTTGTGCAGTTGTCCCGATTATCTTGGAGCTCTTTTCGAATAGGGACCTCTTCTACAACTCCCAATCTTTGTTAAGACAGGTGCTCCGCGTGCAAGACTCAGACCTCCGAAATCTCATTTGTTCTTCTCGGGATATTGCACTGCTGGGACGTGAAGTAGTGTTGCCGGTGACGCCTTTGGAGCTGTGGCAATTTTGGGGTTGTTACTGATGGAAAAAACGCACGCGGAAGCAACAAACACAATCACGAATCAACTGCAGAAAAATAAACGACACAAGTATTACGAAGTGGACTTTGAGCCTAACTCAACCCCATAAAACCGGCTCATAGGGTTGAGGTTTGCACCCACTTATAAACTATGAAAGGCTCTCATCTCTAGTCGATGTGGGATCTCCAACACACCCCCTCACGCCGAGAGTGATAGATAGAAGCTCGTGCGTGGGACTATATATTATGGGTGGTCCGATAG
>Ga0123342_1006168_pt1 | contig 16801 bp, 6 predicted proteins | sample Turbeawhitnodule_FD_89960 | JGI IMG/M metagenome (GOLD analysis project Ga0123342, IMG submission 89960) | Root nodule microbial communities of legume samples collected from Mexico - Turtle bean Mexico white nodule | ecosystem: Host-associated > Plants > Roots > Nodule | place: Mexico: Nepantla... | reverse complement strand
CGCATCCTTTCCCCATAGTTCAGGGTCGTGGTGCATGGCCACCACATCTATCCACATGTTCGTTCCATTGGGCACTGTTATATCATCAACTTTTATGTCTTCTCTGGCTTGCCTTTGCACATTTGGTGCTGGTGGGTACAGTCTTAGAACTTCATTCATCACGCACTTCATCTGCATGTTTGGTCAAGACATTTTTAGTTTACATACAAGATCTTAATGTAGGGAGAGCATAGATGGACAAATATTATAAATACAACAAAGAACGTTACCTTCTTTAAACCAGAGAGCAATGTGATATCAAGCTTGTCACCACCACCCACCACTTCTCGTATCTCATCTCTCAACTGATCTTGCCAATCTTGGTGCATGGCTAGAAGCAACAAGGTCCATGTGATAGCAAGTGCTGTGGTTTCATGGCCTCCGAAGAAGAAGGTCTTGCATTCATCAACAACTTCTCGCGATGTTAACGTCTTCCCTAACCGTCCATCAACCTGATTATTTGCTTTCAGCAACAAACCTAACAAATCTTGTTGAGAATTTTTGGTGGGTGAATTCTTCCGAGCTTCTATGATGGACAACAAGAGCTCGTCGAGTTCTTTCCCAAGTTTATTGGCCTCTAACGTTTTCTTCACATTGAAATACTTGCCAAAGGGAACCCCTACATACCGATTGCTCTTGAAGAGTGTCATTTGCAAGGCTCGTAACTTAACAATCGCGTCTCTTGCATTATCGTCTTTCATGCCAAAACTTGTTCTTGCTATGATCTCTCCAGCTGTTGCTACAATCTCGCTCTCCACGTCGATTTCAGGGTTGAAAGAGTTTATTTGGGTAACCCATCTATCTATCATTTGATTCGTAGATTCAACCATCATATTTGCCATTCCCTATATAACAAAAGATAATGCCAAACAATTAGATGTATGCTTATGGCCATTAACTATTGAACCCACAAGAATAACAGAATCATCAAAGCTACTCCAATCCAACTAAATTTCAAGTTGAACCGGATTCAATGAGTGCAGGAAATTGTGAGCAACTAAATCAAATGTAACTTAATAATGGAAAGATACCTTCAAGTTAATGGGATTGAATGCGGGAGCAACAATGTGCCTCTGACGAACCCAATCATTACCCTCAACCATGACCAAACCACTCCCAAACATAGGGTCTCTGTCATTTCTAAACACACTTGGCTTGCCCCATCTCTTGGCCATCACCACTGTCGACATTTTCTTCAGAAACTCTGCCTCTGCAATGTACAAAAATGGCTCCGTGCCCAACCAGTACACGAACACTTTACCTACACGAACAAAAAAATGCAAAAATGCATACTTAACAAGACCTCCATATCATGACGGATACGAGTTATTCAATAAAATGGACATAAATGTCCATGACATGGGAGACTTACCATAAGATTTCTGCCAGCTAGAGAAGTAAGGGAAAACGGAAGAGTGTATATCGTGTGAGAGATTTGAGGAAACAACTGAAGATTGAATGATACTGTTTTTTTTCATCTCTTCAATGTTCCCAAGTGGAAAACTTGGGGTTGGCCCTCCCAACCCACATTTCTTAAGCATCTTAAGCTTTTGGTTAGGGAAAACCCACCAAGAAAAAGTTAGTATGAAGAAGAAGAAGAGGCAAAGTAGTACATAGAAGGCAACAAGAACCCCACATAGCCCTACAAACTCCATCTCTCTCTCTCTTTGTATCTATGTAACACTTAAGCTTCTAAGATTATGGTTGTGTTGTGGAGAGGATATGGTAATGTATGTTAGTATTTATATAAGAAGGTTTTGGATAGGAGAATCAATGGGTGGCTTTGGAGTACTGTGAAAGGAAGGAGTTGTTACACTTGTGCTTTTATTTTTATTATTATTATTTTTGCTGCGGTTGACCTTTTTGACCCTCTGATATGTTTGAATATTGTCCCTTTTTGGGTCCACATGTCTTTGTGTTTCAAAGGTTTTGGTCGGTTTTGTTTTGCAGGTTTTGTCAACACAGCTTAATTATGTTCGGAAGTGAAAATTTGCAGAGTGAGGAAGAATACAGAAAAGGAGTGGGAAAAAAAATGTTCCTCGTCCATGTTTGTTGGTAGTCAACGCGCTATGCAAAAGAAACAAAGATCACGTCTCTACCGTGTTTGGCTTATAATAAGCCAAACGTAGTACATGCTTTGTGAATCCGCGGTGTACGTAATTACTTAACCGTACACAGTATAGCAAACAAGAGCATCACACTTTATTTTTTGGAAAATTATGCTTTCATACCATTCTTTCATTTTACACCCGCTAAATATTAATATTTTAATTTTTTTAATTTTAAAAATTATTTTAATATTTTACCTTTTATCTAATATTTCACTAAAAACATTTTTTTATTTTTAATTTTTTTTTTATTATAAATATTAATATTTTATTGTAAAGAGTGGAATGTCAAAATATAATCATCCTTATTTTTTCTCACTATCTTTTTCCGTTAATTAACTTTTTTGTCACTATACAATAGACACATGAGCTAGAAAAATAATGCCAACTTCTAATTTATTTATTTTAAAGCAATTTTTAATTTTTTTTTACTTGTAATATATTTATTATTATTATTATTTAATTTTAATAGTAATTTTTTTTAATTTGTCAATAATTTACACTACTACCTTTAAGGTAATTGTTTTAAAACATATTTTTAAGAGTCTTTTGAAGTTATATTTACGTCATTAGTTTCGGTATTTTAGACAAGAAAGAATCTTTTTAAAGTTTCATAGAAAAATCAAATATAAAAGAAATAAAAGTGAGTGATTTGGAATAAATTGATTAACATTTTACTTTGAAATAAAGTCTATACTAAGATGAACCAAATTTACATAAGTTATTTAGGTTTAATTAATAGTTTAATTACCTCGTAAATTTAAAATATTTTTAACTTTGTTTTTATTAAAAGCTTATTTTATTGAGTATTCAAAATACTTTTTATTTTATTTTATTTTATTTTTATTTTATTTTTTCATATGTTACTTTTATATTCCATTTTCAACTTGTCCTACTATTCTTAAAAAGGAAAAAAAATTGATGGACAAATTAAAAAGATAGCAGAATTGATCAAAGAGTTCAAAAAAAAATTACACTATAATGATAAAAATTAAATACAATAGGTTTAATTAAAAATATAAATATTTTAAATACTTACTAAAATAAAAAATTTAATGAAAATTTATTTAAAAATATTTAAATTTATAAGATAATTTTAATTATCCATGCATATAATTGTAAAGTCAGATATGTTACAATCATAGATCACTTAAATATATATATATATATATATATATATATTATGAAAATAAAATATACTAAATAGAGAATGAAAATACCATATACTAAATAATATTAATAAATGAGATTTTTTTTACATAAATTCTTATTATTTATTTTTTAAGTAATCGTTTTTTAAACTAAAATAATTATATATAAAGAAACTACTTACAAAATAAGAAACAAATTTATCTAAAAATTATAAAATTATTTATATTTATTTTTAATTAAAATTTTTTATTTCTAATAAATAAAAATAATTTTTTATTTTTTAATAAATAAATAGTTAAATATATTTTCTTTATTCAAAATAAATTTTTTTTTTAAATAACAGCTATATAATTTTTTAATACTACTTTTAAAAATTATATAGCTGTTATATATATATATATATATATATATATTATATTTTAATTAATTATCTATAAAAAATAATAAAACTATAAAAATTGAAAAATTACATATATTTTAATTTAATAATGTTTCACTAGTATTATTATCATGCCTAAAAATATATTTTTTTAATAGACGGCGGAGAAAGAGGAATAACAACCAAAGTGCAAAATGATAGTCTATGGATGAAATTTAAAACACGTGAGGCACGATGAGCATAAGAGAAAGTGTTACTTTACTTACTGCAACAAATAATGAACACTTGTTTATATAAATACTATTGTGATATTTTTTTTATTGATAAATTAATTATATGTACTATTGGGAAAATAAATTACTATGTTATTTTCGGGAAAAATATTTAATTAATGAACTAGACAAAATATAATGAATAATCTTAATAATTTGTTTCAAAATGTGAGGAAAATTAAATTCAATAAAATTCCAAACAAACAAAATATGAACCGAACAAGATTTAATTAAAAGTGTAATTCTTTATCTTTTGCTACAAATATCAACGAACGTCAACTTAAATATTATAATAATAAACTTTGATTATCTCATCCTTCACATCTTTTTTTCATTTTTTAACAACCTCTCAAAGCACGCGTGACAAAAGGGGATATCTTGACCAAAAATCTTAGAAATTAAAATAATATATTAAAAGTTTATATATATTATTAATATAATAAAAATAAGTATATAATTTAATATAAATATGATTAAAAAATCATATAGATTTAAGGAAATATTTAAGAGGATGTAAGAGGTGTTGAGGGATATTTGAGTGGATTTGTGAAAATGATTTATTAAAATTTGTGAGTGGTGGTTGAGAGAGAATTTCAAATAATTTTTAAATATGTAAAATGTTTATCTTGTATTTTAAAATATTTAAATAATGAAATATGAGGTATTTTTTTTTAGATTTGGGTTTCAGTTAAAAAATAAAATGATAATATCCATAATGTAATAATTTTTAGATGGAAAAAAATTTATATATTACATTGAAATGAATTATTGAAATATTCATAATTTTAAAAAATAAAATATAAAATAAATTTTCATTAAATTTAAATAATAGTAATAATTTTATAATAATTTATGAAAATAATAATAATTATTGTATACATTTTTTTTATTATATATAACTATATATGTTTTTTTATATTATAATTTTATTTTATTATTATGTAATTTTTAATAATTTTATTTATATTCTTTTAATATTTTTGAAAATTATTTAATTTTTTATTATATTATATTATATTATATAATAGAATATATTGTGTATATATAATAAGATTAATAATAATAATAATAATAAAATAGTTATTATTATTAATTAAGAACTGATTTTGGCTTCATAATAACTTCTCCCTTTGTTATAACAGCTATGAAAATCGATTCTCCCTTCGTTGTAACAGTTATGAAAATCGGTTTCCTCTTTTAACAATAATATAAATCGATTTTACTTTCATTATAATAACTATGAAAATCGATTCTCTCTTCACTATTATGTTTACAAAAATCAATTTTGTTCAACAACAAAGCAAATTTATTTCATTCATTTGTTGTACTTCTCCTATGATTTATTCTTCATCTTCCTCAACCTCATAACCTTCAACAAATATAAGAACCTCTCACATGCATCCACGCTCATCCTCTCAATACCATTGTCGAGATATTGAGATGGTGAATAAACTTTATATAATAAGTTATGAAGATTATTAAATTAGATTATGACTATGATGTTTTATGAGAATAGTTATTTTTCCTATAACTAATATAGATTGGTTTATGAGTTCACCAAGAGTGCAAGTTATAATTAAGCATATTAAAGTAATGGAGCAAAGTAAAGTCATGCTGACCTTTTGAGTTATCCAAAAGTTGCAAATTATTGGTTTTGGGTAAATGTTTGGTATTTTTTCTCAAGCGAAAATATAGTAGGCAAACATCATTTGCTCTTAACTCCATTTTATCTCAAGCACAAGATTTTTGCACTAGCGAAAATGGAGTAGAAAATCAATCTTGCTCTTAATCCTATTTTCGCTCAATTAAAAATAGAGCATAAATTCAACCTTGTTCTCAAGTAGATTTTCGTTCAAGTAAAAAAAAAAATCGTTCAGGCTAAAAATAATCATGTGAATGAATTGTAAGCATAATTATTTCAAGGATGAAATATTATGTTAAGATATTTAGATTGTGTATTGAATTTTGGAATTTTGTATGAAATATCCTAACTCTACATATATTGGACTCGCATATAACAAAATATTGGATGGTGAGATTTGAATGAGGTTTATATGACTAGTATGCGATGTGAAAAAAATTATGTCTGGTAGATAATAATGATTTACCCTATCATGTGAGTGGATTGTGTTCCTCTCATGTAACTTTATTGTGGTAACAACTTAGTGAAGATAGTATGAGAGATATAGATCTCTGAGTCTAATTCAATGTACGTGTCTTTCGAGTAGAGTCAAATGTCTATGGTTTACGACATGAGAGATAATCAGTTGGACTTAGAGTTAGATACTTTATTTTCATAATTTTTTTATAAATTTATGAAATGTGTATCCTTGAGATTATATGAAGGAGATTTGAATGGGTTGTATAAATTTTTAAAATTTTTAAATATATGATTTAATAAATGCATATATGTCAAACCCTAAAACACTAACCTACCTTGTATAGTGTGTTTGTGTGGTTATTTTTCTTAAACTATAATGATGTTATATTGGAACAACTAATAAGATGAAAAGTCTAAAAAAAGACCGAGAAGGAATATAATATATATATATATAAAGATTTATGAAATTTGTATTTTGTTGATTATTTTCTTCTCTGGCTTATGTATATGTCATAATTCTCCGGTGAGAAGAGAAGTTACTTTTAAAAACTTTAAAGTATTATGTATCAAGATGTTTATGTATCGTATAATGATTAGTATTAATATAATGGTTATTAAAATCTTAGATGATTTTTTTTTTAAGATTACTTTGCATGTTACTTCTCATAATAATACATGTAATACTTTAGTTTTAATGAAAAAAAAAATCAACAAAGTAGGAAATATATGTTTCTATCTATCTGCAGGATTGAATCTTCTCTGGCGACAGGCCACAAGAAATTAATTTATAGTTCTATACATATCATTAAAAGTTAATTAATTTTTTCTTTCAATTAAGCGCTTTTTCTTTAGCAAATAATAAAGCTTTATTCAATTTAATCAGAAAAAGGTCGTAGATTTTCATGGAAAGAGAGAATACTCGAAATTACACTTGTGAGCATATAAAACATATATGAATGGTTCTCCTATTTGTCCGCATATCTACTTTCCTCTTATTAGTCACTTAGCCTATGTTTGGATGGTGGTCCTATAGTGCGGACGGATTATAGGGTGGCCACTCCGTTTGGTTTTGTGGGAGGGGGAGGGTGAGGGTAAGTGGAAAGGAGAGTGTTTTTGGTGTCATCTGAAATATGAGGAGAAAGGAGAATGGAAAGCATGGAAAGTCACGTAGGATTGGTTGAATGACCATGCTGCTCTTATTCACGTTACACAATAGTAACCTATTTTACTTTGCATCGGAAGCTAATGAAGCAAATACCACATCTGTCTAGCCTTCACACAAAGAGTTGCATTGATATAGGATCTTTGGAGAGGGTCTTCAGTGAGCATAGAAGTAGGAGAGTGAATTTGGTAGTTCATGTTTGTCCTAGAGTTACGTTATTTTCATTTTAGTTTGAAGCATAATCGATTATCATTGAAAAATAACGTACTACATAATCAATTATGTAGTTAAAAGCAGTTGATAATCGATTATAGTCATGACATAATCGGTTATATGAGAATTTTTGGCAAGCATAATCGATTATGGGACCTTTGTTATTTTGACCATAATCGATTATGTTAGATTTTGAACTATAAGAATAGTCGATTATGACTGTGGATAATCGATTATGTGACTTTTTTAAGGAAAGTGATAATCAATTGTGTTCATGGTTTTCCAAATTTTTGATTTTTTGATTTTTTTTTAATATTCTAAATATCTATTTTTTTAAATATATTCATTTTGTTATTCATAATAATGAAAATCATTATTAAAATTAATTATATTTATATATATAACATAACATAATTTAAAAAATCATAAATAATATTAAAATTATGTAAATAAATTAACTTAAGTAAAAAATAAATTTAAATTAATAAAATGTTAAATAACAAAATTATATTTAAATTTAAAATTATAATTCATTATTTCTTTTAATTTTATATTTTTTATTTATAAATGAAATTTAAAATTATTTTAATTAACTAAAATATGCAAAAAAAAATAATCATTATTTATTCTTCTTTTATATAAAAAGGTAAATTTGTAATCTTACAAATTTTACTATTTAAAATAATTTATAATATTTTTACCACCATCACATCACTCACCAATTTTAATAAACTTTCTTCATCAATTCAAACAACCTCAATTTTCTTTACACTTTCACTCCTTCACACCCTCAACTTTCGACTACCCCAGACCCTCAACTTTCCACTACCCCCACACCCTCTAATCTAAACAAAACCTTAGAAGTCGTTACATTTTCCAACCAACTTTTTCATCTATGAAGCATTTCTCATTTGCTATAATCAAATGGAAAGCATATCACCTCAATTACTTCATAACCATATTGGATCAAATTATTTGCTTGACTAATTAAAAATTATAATTATTTGAAACAGAAGCAACTTTGGCGGATTATTTTAAAATTAAAATTTGAAACTACAAATTTTGTATTCGTGAGGATTTTCTATTTAAAGCGTTATTTTAATATTCTCACATTAACAAAAGAAATTAATGAAGAAAGAATTGGATTTCATATCCATGGAATTAGCTGGAAAGCCTTTATTTAAAATATGTACGATTTTATACATAAAAAATGCGTACTGTTACCAAATTAGTAGTTTTGTTTTAAACATCGTACTGTGGCTTTGAGAAAAAAAATTACCAACATGGTGAGTGGTACTTTCGTTCGTGTGATTTCCTTTTGGTATCTGCAAGTTAGTTAATTGCAGTGAAAGTTAAGTTTCTGGCTGACAGGAGCAGTTAAAATATCAAATTTGTCATTCTTTTAATAAAAAAAATCATTATAATTATCCTAAAAATTTGTATTCAGAAGTCATGGAAGAGCATGAGAGCTTCATCGAGCTTCATCAATGATGACCCCAGGAGTAACCAGACATTTAATAGCCGTTTGTATTTCTTCTGCAGTGGCCCTGGCTCCTTAAGCTTGTCTTTGGGAACATTCAAAAGCTGAAACAAGTAGCAACAACAACACTTTAGCACGAACCAAGACACAGATAATAAAACTTGACGCAGGAAATGTAGTAAAAATGCAAAGCATTGCTTGCTGTACAACATGCCATTACCACCAAAAAATACCAACCCATTATACAGTTTTTTTCGAGTATCAGATGAAGTGCAAGAGCTCAGATAATGCATTCGAGCACCTGGGAGACTACTTACTGAAAACTGTCCTTTTCTAATAGTAATAGTAGGTAGACTCCCATAACTATTACTTCAGACTAGAACATTTGATAATGGGCAAAAACAATATAAATGCAAACCTTACAGGCATTTGCACCTAAAAGATTTAGAAAGATATGATTATTAGTGAAGTTGTAATATATGTATATTTTAAATAGACGACAAATCCATATGGCTGTCCACATATCAGAAACTTGACTGACTTATCTTCAACAGTTTGAGTATGTTTGGAATAATTTAAATTGTTGATTTTTAGCTGGTGTTGTTGGAAAAAATGTTTTTGGAGAATTATTGATGGTTTTTGGGGACATTTGATTAAATTTACAAAAAAATTATAAAAAGCTGATTTTATGTATATAAGAATTGGTTAACTTATGATAATTTTCAATGCTTATTATTCTCAAATATGTTATCTCCAAACTACCCTTAAAATTTTCAAAAAAAGTTCTTTCAGCTTCATACATACCCTTTTTTATAATTACTATGTAAAAACTGATCTTTTTTGTTGTATTTAAAATAAATAATCATCTTAAAATCACATTTAAGAAAATCAACCTCAACAAAAACCAATTCCGACTATAATCGATTATACACATAATCAATAATGAAATATTTTAATTTTCACAGCTATCTCACATCCTTAATGTGTCCTTTTTAACAGATAATAGGAACATTATCATTACTTGAATATAACATTTTATTAATTCAATAATTTTTGCAAAAATACAGTGATGATGGTAAATCAATATAAATATCAACTATATAATGAATAAAAATAAAGAGACGAAAGACTCCCTAAAAAAAACCCTATGGAGGATGGGGAACTACAACAACCACATCCGCGTCACAATGGGGTTTACACAAAAACCAATACTTGCTTAAGATATTATAAGATAATCTTATTAACATATTTTTATTTAACGGAGATCAATCAATTTATGAACAATTTTAGATTTACTAACCTCTTCATCCTTTTCCTGCTCAAAAGCCATTCTTAGGCTCAAATTTAAGGCAGCGTGGTACATCTCGTCCAGTACATGTTCCCAAACCAGAGGTTTATTGACTTTCCACATCAAAATAGTCGTTTGCTTGACTCCCGTCGCAATAACTTTCTGTAAGGACGATTAAGTTGTGGAAAGATTAAATATCAAGACACAAATGTAGACCGATTTCTAAAATGTTTATAAATATTGAATAGATAGACCACCTCCATATACAAGTAATTGTCCTTCCATAACCTATATAGCAACTTTGGAGCCTCCTTTTTCTCAACCAGAGTAGATGCTGCTATCTACAAATTCAAGATAAACACTTAAAGGTCACAATAGCGTTATGAATGAGTCCATTGAATTTCTTTCTTTATTAACAGATTTGAAAAAAAAATATAGGATTATGTAATCCCTGGCAGAAAACAGCTTAGAAATCTTTCATTGGATTTCCGTATATGTGAAGCATCATGGAAGACTGTCAACGTGGATGAAGTTATTACACATCCTAATCTAACAGCTTTTGTATGAGATAATTGGTTATTTAGATGTCTTTCTTTCCCTCAATGGTCTCATACGGGGAATTGTATCTCAAATGGAACTGGTCCATGTCTAGGGGTCAATAATGGAATCTCAAATTTTTTCAATAATATTTGCTTGTTCATTGTAGAATATTAGCTTTCCTGATTTCGAATAAATTAGGAAAGAGAATTATTATGTCTTAATTACTGTCAATGGGTATGTAATATTTATATATATATATATATATATATAGAGAGAGAGAGAGAGAGAGATGAGCAGAAGGAAGGAAATCATCAAAGAGAAATTTTTTGACATGGTATCATCCCCGGTTTCCTGGTCGAACCTCTGATTCCTCAGCGAAATAGTCACTCTTGTCTTCGTCTTCTTCGTGGCTCCTAGTTCCTGTGTTTGTGGGTTTCCTGCTCTGGTTCGTGATGGTAGGTTTCAAGCTCGTTGATTCTAGTTCATGGGTTTCTCTCTTCTTTCTCGGTTATTGTCTTGTGGCTACAGAAAATTTTATGGTTAGCTTTAACAAGACAAATTATCCCCCTTGGGCATTTAAATTCCAGATGTTTGAGAAAGCGAAAAGATTCTTGGGTCATCTTGATGGGTCTTCTACTGTACCCGAGGCCCAACCTGGCTGATTACTTAGGAAACCAGGACACAATATTTCATGGATTCTTGCCTTCATTGAGCCTCATATGGCTAATAATTTGTGCTCCTTTTCGTATGGGATTACTTGAAGCAAATTTACAACCAGAACAAGAACGTCAAACGCTTTCAACTTGAGATTGACAGTGCCGATTATCAACAGGGATCTATGTCTTCAATAGATTTATAAATAAACACAATCAGTTTCTTACGAAACTTCGCCCAGATTTTTAAGTTTCTCATGCTGCATTAGTCTGAATCACAGCCTGGCTCCTTTGGAGGTCTGCGTTGGGGAAATTCCTGGCGAGGAGCAACGTTTACTCACTCAAGGCAGTGACTCGCTTGACCATAGTGATTCCACTGCCATTACAATTTCCTGTTCGGCTAAAGGTACAAGCAAAAGTTATGAAATGAGACAAGTCCAACGTTTTTAATAATTATTGTAAACAATTTGGTCATATTGCTCATAATTGATTGCAATTATTGCAATCAATCTGGTCATATTATCACCCAGTGCCCCACATAACCTGCAGGATGACCAATGCAAGCCTTTCATGCCACTGTTGGTTCTACTCCAATTTACTTCTCCTGGCTTTTCCTCCTTTTCTTGTACTAGTGTTCCGTCCTCATTTGAGGATAGGCATAATAAACTAGGACATCCAAATTCAGTTGTTTTTGTCTCATTTAATAAAAAATGGTATGTTGGGGAATACAATCCTTATTTCTGAATCATCCTTTAAATGTTTTGTAAACTTGCTAAAAGTAAAACTCTCCCTTTTCTCATCATGCTACTCATCCTGACAAATGTGTTGCAATAATTCACAGAGATGTTTGGGGTATGTCTCTTGTTTTGTCACATGCCAACTATAAATATTAAGACATTTATTGATGAATATAGTCAATTTACTTGGATCTACTTTCTTCATTCTAAATCTGAAGTTTTCATAAGTTTAAAATGTCTTGCACCCTAACTCTGGTGGAGAGTACATGTCTCATGCCTTTCAGGAATACCTGCAACAAAAAGATATCTTTTCTCAACGTTGTTGTCCTTGTACACCTTAGCAAAATGCCATGACAAAAATATCAACATTTGCTTGATATCACACAACCCTTACTTCTTGCAGCCTCTTTCTACACTAAATTTTGGGTTGAGGCTCAATCAAAGGTTGTCTTTCTGATAATTTGTCTTCCTTCCCAGGTTCTCTGGTTTGATTCTCCTTTTTTTTCACCTCTTTCAAGTTTATCTTCATTATACTGATCTGCACCCCTTTGGTTGGGTTTGTTTTGACCACTTTCTACCTACTACATCATAAGCTTGGAGCCTATATCATGTGTGGATTCTTAGGTTATAGTACCACTCACAAATGGATTTTTTGTTATGATGCAACCTGTTAATGCTTTCACGTCTCTAGGAATGTGGTTTCCTTAGACCACTAATTTCACATATTTTAGCTTTCTTCTAACGATTTTGTTATGATCCCTAATTTTTCTAATGCTTCTCATCCTATAGAACGTTTCAAACCAGAACATGTTTATGTTAGACTATTCTAGCCACTTATCCACCCACTTATGCCTCCACCACTACGCCGCTCATGTCAGGTATCTCATCCTCTAGATAAGTATGAATTTGGGCCTATTTTCTCTTGCTGCTACTCTATCTCGCACATCTACTCCAAGTTGTAACTCCTAGGTTGTTAAAGATATGGGTTGGGTCAAGTAACTGGATAAGAAGCATCAGCTAACAAGATATTGAGGTGAATTGTCATTCTATTTGAGAAGTACACAAAAGATAGAGATATATTGTCATTCTATGCGAGAAGCATCGGCACTCATTTATTTCTCTTCGTCGTGTCACATCCCAACTTCAGCTTGTAGACATCTTTACCAAGGTTGTACTTCGACCTCAAAATCAGTTTCTTGTTAGCAAATTGATGTTTTTTATCAGCCACATCAATTTGAGGGGAGATGTCAATAAGGGATTCGGTTATGATTTTGTTTGCTGATATACATTGTATATATTGGGAATAAATAACTGCTTATTCATGGTAGAATATTAGCTTTCCTAATTTTGATTAAATAAATTAGGAAATAGAATTATTGCATTTTTATTACTATCTATGGGTATGTATTATTTAAAGAAATGAGCAGAATAAATGAAATCACCAAAGAGAGAAATTCTGACACTAGGTGCACAATGTTGACGTAGGAGGTTTGATCCTCCATCCATATTGCATTAATATGGGTACAGTACTAGAATCCGGTACAAATACGAGTACAGAATAGAGCAATTTTTAAAACTAAAGGTATGGGACAGAATCACTATATTTATTACCAAATTTAATTTTAACTTCATTAATGAGTAAATCACCTGATCTGTGTCATGAAAACAGCAATCCTTTGACAGTAGCCTGAACATTCTGTACGCATCCCTTCCATACCTTTTCAACACAATTGACTCAACCTGCAACATGGAACACAAAATTAGACAGTTTTACACAACCCATATATATACATATATGTGTGTGTAGTGCAGTTACTAAACACAAAGATTAAAACCTCTTCATTTTGAGCTCGTTCAATAATTTTCTTCAAATCTGAAAAGGGAAGAGTTCTTCGACATTAACAAATAAGAAAATAAAATTATAGATATTTTATATCACAAGTAGTCTTCCATGAGGAAAATATAAATTTTACCAATACTATATGCATCATCTACAATCATCCTCTGTGAACAGCCCAACTGGCTAAGGGAAGCTCTGATACGATCTATGGTCATCGTTCGTCCTGTATCGGTCTTCATCACCTCTGCGGTAATTGTATCGAGTGACAAGGGAACTGAAACACAGGATAATATAGCATAAGTAAATAGATACCCATGAGATAACAATGGTGCCATGGACGTCTTTTCTCAACACAGTGAAACAAAAATCCATTACAACAGAAAAGTTACAAAAGTGAAGGAACGTATAAAATAGAATCCTTCTTAACAAAAGAATAAAACAGAGAACTAGAGAGAGAGAATAAAGGAAACAAGCTGCATGATCCAACATATCTACTAGGGAAACACATTTAAAGAGGCATATGCCTCTATATATCTACAACAGAAAAATTACAAAAAGAGAAGGAAGGATAGAGAATCGTCCTTAACAAAAGAACAAAATAGAGAACTAGAGGGAGGGAACAAACGGAACAAGCTGCACGATCCAACAAATCTACAATGGAAACCCCTTTAAAGAGGCTAGGTCACATGCCTCTATCCATCTGTTCATCCATCCATGTACACATCTATCCATATATCTATAGCCTCATTATTCCCACCAAAATCCTAGGAAAGTGAAAAACGCGAATTAATTGAGAGACAGGTCACACACAAAAGCAACCTTGTCACACTGGGTGGGTCAGCTACATAGATTGGGTTCAATTAAAAACCAAATTATCAAATATATGTAACCATGAGATCCCTTTTAATAATTTCCTCAAAGGTCTTTCGTGTTTTCCCTCTATTCTTTTTCACAGGAAAAAAAAAACAATCTATTCACAGTGGCTACAATTCAACTAGAAGTGGACACACCCAACATCCACCAAGAATGTTGAATAAGAAAATGAAAATGAAAAGGAAATGAAAAGGAATGAGATGAGATGATAATACCAAATGTCCATTATTTATTTGAGAGGAATGTTATGTATTTTATTTGTTTGTTTTACATTTTCTAAAAATTAAATAACTTATTGCAACATAAAAGTTATGTTAAGTAAAAAGTTAAAAAAATTTCAGTTAATTTATTTTTTAAATTAGTATAAAATCTTATTTATATAAATTATTTATTTATTTTCACTCATCCAAACAAGGTTAGCCACGGAGAAGTTTCTCCATTTCTTTCCTTCTTATTCTATGCATCCAAAAAACATATATTTTGTACAGCATTTCTCTTTTATCTCTATCCTTAATTTTCTTTCTCATTATTTCACTTCTAATCCAAACAAACCCTAAAATATCCACAATAAGACCGCGCAACAACAGATAAGGAACTGATTTTGAGCTAGTACCATACATTACACATATATCAAGGGAAAGAGCCTTGTATAGTGTATGAATCAACATGTTTTTTATTAAGTAATGCAGCCTAAATATAAGACTTGGCTTTATGGGAAGCTTTGGATTTCTACAAGGGTTTATCAAGAACAAAAGTGGCTCATTCAAAGAATTAGAACTTGAAAAGAGGAGATTATGCTAGCTCAGCAATTGATAGAAGATTAACCAAGGAATTGAACTTCTCTTGGGGAAAATCTCATGACTTGGTGTAGTTAAAAAAATTGAATGTGATGTGAACTAGTATGGTTAAAAATCATTTTTGAAGATTTGAAGATCAAGAGGAATGAACCAATGAGACTTTACCACAACAAGTGTATAATCATCACAATATAAGATGATCAAATAAAGCACATTGTGATTGACAGACAGTTAATGAAAGAAAAATTAGAATGTACATTAATCTATACACTGTGTCTAAACAAGTCAGCAGGCAGATGATATACTTAATGAAGTGTTGAGCATTACAACATTTTAGAACATTGTGAAAATGGCTATTCACCATATTGAGAGGGAGTGTGGAAAAACTGCTTTAGTAATTTTACGAAGAGGAATGCTTGCAAGACCCTTTTTAACACACTTTTACTCTTGATTAAAAATCATTAATAGCTACAAAAATCAGGAGAAAAACTCATTAAATAAGATGCGGAACCTACTTTTTTTTAACTTTTAGTAAATTTAAACCAATAGTTAAGAGATTGTGATAGAGTGTTTGTTGTTTGTTGGCATTTCTCTTTTATGAAATGACAAATTGTATCCGAAGAAATAGGCCATTTTTTTTACTATTACTTTTTAATTTAATATGAAATCCTACAAATCTAAATTAAACTCTAGTTTCTTTCCTTTTTTGTTAAGGTCATGGCTGTATTATTACTAGCCCATGTGTATACCATCTTAATATACTCCACATTCTAAAATCTCTAACAGATTCTAAATTCATATAAAGCAAGGAATCTGGTTCACCTGAATTCTCCATTTTCACTTTTTTCTCTACAGTTTTTGTTGCCTCCAATACTGCACTTAAGACAGTAGCAGTTCCATCATCATGCTGAGTTCTTATATTCTCAATCAATGCCTACAATATGCATAGAATATTTAATTGTGAGCTTCTGATATCAATATCCACACAAAAGATTAAAAAATCATCTCAATCAATTTAACACAACAGCTTACAAATGTGATATCTGTTGAATAAACTTTAAATGTTAGTTTGTGGGTTTTAAAATTAGAAGTTACTAGAATATTATAGAATGAGGGTTTGGATAGGTGAAAGGTCAAAAGTTGTAAGTGGGATTTTAATTATGGTGT
>Ga0123342_1006167_pt1 | contig 16804 bp, 6 predicted proteins | sample Turbeawhitnodule_FD_89960 | JGI IMG/M metagenome (GOLD analysis project Ga0123342, IMG submission 89960) | Root nodule microbial communities of legume samples collected from Mexico - Turtle bean Mexico white nodule | ecosystem: Host-associated > Plants > Roots > Nodule | place: Mexico: Nepantla... | reverse complement strand
ATATATTAATATATTAATGCTCCTTTCATTAAAAATGTTTGGAAACATTATAGGAATATAAGGTAATACTTCTATTTATCTTACTAAAAAATTGTAGGTAAATTTTTTATTTATAGATTTATCGAGAGATACTTATTTCTAAGTATATAAATATACACCACTCTTATTCTTTATAACGTAAAACACGTTTTTAAGAGAAGATTTTAATCTATGATAATTGATCAACTTTTCTTTCTATTTTCTTTAATTATCCAAATACTTTAATTCAAGTTTTCTATGAAGACTTTTCTTCTTCTTTAAAATCAGCTAATTTGATTTAATATCATAATGAGATCTTTCTATTGATTTGTTTTTTTTTTTTAAGTTAAGCAACCCCTTATATTACCTCAATCGATTTTCATTTTTCAAAATACTAGACCATATTATTTATTCTTTTGTTGTTTGTCGATTTTTTTTATTGATAACAAAATGTCTCCAATAATCCAAAAAAAAATTCAGTAAATAAAAAAGTAAGAAATACACAACACTTATTATATGATTGTGTCACTTAAAAATATAGAGGTAATAAGAAATCGAAAATGTAACGTGCCAAATAATATCTATAAAAATATAATAATGTTGAATATAATTGTGTTTTGTTAAAAAATAAAGATAGAATAAAGAAAAAAAGAAATAGAAAATATAGATAAAGCACATGAACATAAAGTGCATGTGCACAACATTGTTCTGATGCACTGGCATCTCAATCCTATATTGCGCATTGCGCTATCTTGGGTACTACGGATACACTAACAGACTCAGACTCTATTAGGTTCCGTTTTCCCCTAATCCAATCCCTCTCCATCTCTCTCTCTATCTCTCTCTCTATATATACTCTTCCGCATTCCATCGTTCGTTCTCCGTGAAGACGGAAACGCGCGGTTTTTCCATGACTGCGCGAACATTTTCCGTCACTTTCCCGATAAACTCTGGATACACTCTCCTCTCTCGCCCCTTCGCATTCTCTCATTCCTCTCTCTTCTGATTCTCACATCGCTGATTTTCTTACGTCCGAGACCGAGTTAGGGTTTCCAAAGCCTCGCGATTTGTTCCAGAAAGGGAGGAAGGGAGAGTTTCGTTAGGGTTTTTCTTTGACGAGTTGTTGTTTTTCCGGGATTGGAGATGGGGAGTGACGATCGAGACGGTAATCGGCTGATCAAGGCCAATTTCACCGCCGACGGAGCGGCCAAGCTCAAGGAGAGTGTGATGGAGAAACTCAAGGAATTCATGGGAGATTATTCGGATGACACGCTTGTGGTACGAATGAAAATTCTCATTTATTTGGTGAATTTGTTTCTGAGAGAGAGGTCTCGCGCTTGTCGAGGCTTTGCAAGATTAAGGATATGATGACTGATTAATTAGGTCCTTTGCGATGAGCGGATCTTGATTTTATTTTTGAATTTGTGGAGTGTTGTTTTGTGTGAATGCTGTGTGGTATGAGTTTAATGAGGGAATGGGTTGTGGTGGAAAGTCTGTGTAGATTGTGACTTGAATGGTTAGGGTTTTTTCTGCACGTTATGGAGTGCTTGTTTTTGGGAGTATAGATAAATGCTAAGTGAAGATGTTAAGATAAGTGCATGGATGTTGTAAAAATAAAGTGAAGGCCGCTCGTGACATTAGTGTTGAAGGCTATCATATGCACTGTTTTTGAAAATGTGATTCAAGTTGTAGTGTATGCTAATTGCTTTTGATATGTTACTTCATGGAAATTCTAGTTGATATTATGATTTGGTGAAATCGTGGTATTGTGATGGTGGTTGGGGTTTTATTGTGATTTTTCGTGCTGCAGGCAACTGCCTCAGCCGATGAGGCAGCAGTTGTGGTCCCGTGACCATAATCAAGGTCATGGACCTTCTGGGTGAAATAAGGTCATGGACCTTCTGGGTGAAATCTTGATGTAGATACACTATGCATATCGAACTATACTTTTGTTTTTGTTTTACATGGTTCCCACTTTAGAATGCATGTTCAACTCCAATTGTTCTCTCAATGGACTAGTGTTGAACATGCTCCTACATGTTTTCAAACACAACCTACATATGTTCGGCTGGAGCTTGTACATGTGCATGCCGAATGAGCTTCTTGTAGTTGTGCTATAGCGAAGTTGAACACACATAATTTACGATCTCATTTTGGGGGAATTTGTCTTAGATGAGGTGATATTGCCTTGTGAACTGTATAGGTCATGTGTTCATATCCTGGAAATGGATTCCACCTGCATTGATAGGGCTGCTAACCCTTCCCTGACCTCATAATGGGAGTCTTGTGCTAGACTGCCCCCCATATTAATTGGAATAGGAAGATTGTGTGAATAAATAAAAACTGTTACATGTGAGGAAGAGACTGGCAAGAACATTTGGAGAACCACACCAAAAATAACTAGCTTTTGTGGTTGGAGAGCCCAAGGCCTTATAATCCGCACTTTAAAATGCTATACTTCTAATGTGGGACCCAAGTCCCATACCTTGCAAATGGATCATAGCATGTCTGCAGTCTTGGCACTCATATGGGCTGGCTGTTCACTTGCCCTTTGATTAGTTTGTGTGAAAATTTTAATGCCAGTCTTTCCAACCGTCTTACTTGTTTGCAGTTGAGACACGGTGGAAGGCTTTGATACCATTTAATTAGAACTTTGGGAGAACCATGCTGTTAATACTAGCTATTTTAGTAATAGATCCCAAGGCATTTTAAATTTCACACTAAAAATCCCATACTTCCAATGTGGGACTTACCTCGGGTCCATACCTTGCAATTGGATCCTAGCAGAGAGAAACAGGACTCCAATGAAAAAAACATATCAAATGAAAGATAATCTGATTAACATTAACATAGAATATAGAGGAAGACATTACCCAGAAATATTTTAGGAGAACCATTAAAGAAAAATTCACCTTAATAAATTTATTGAAAATAGTTTGTAATAGTTCAATCCCATGGTGTTGTTTGATACACTTGGCCAAAGAGACAATTTTGGTGTGTTGTGTAAATGCTGGCATTCATTTATATTGTGTAATGTGTTTTATCTTCGGAATTTCATTGTTATTTTTAAGCCATTATCTGTGTTATTCTTATTTCCTGTTGTTCGTGTGAATATTGTATTTATATTATTCCTTTTCTTTCTAATAATAAATTTTCTCTAGTAGAAGGAACCATTGAGTATACACAATTGCAATGCGATATTAAAATTTCCTATGATGAATTTGACTTCATTGAGTAAACTAACTTTATTTTGTGCAACAACAGGATTATGTTATTGTTTTATTGAGGAATGGTAGGCGCAAAGAACAAGCTAGGAATGATTTAAATGTTTTCCTGGGAGAGAACAGTGATTCATTTGTATCATGGTAATTTTATCCCTTTAATAGATAAATTTAAGTTAATTTATTTGCAGCAATATAGTTTTCACACCCATCATTATGCGCTAATATTTATTCATATCTTGTTAATAGGCTCTGGGATCATCTGGATTTGCATTTAGATTTGTATGTACAACCTGAATCATTGCTGGATGAAGCTCCTAAAAAGGATATTATATCAGAGGTTCCAACTGGGGGTGACGATTTTCAGCATTTAAATTCAGTGTCAGAAAGAGGAAAATCTAATAAGTTATCTAGAAGTCGCCATAACAAAGATTGGAAAGGATTGATGAGGGGAGAAGCTGAACCACCTCCTATTCGAAGCTCTGTGGTTGACAATTCTCATTTGGAGGAAAAAGGTCGACCTGAAGCCAATTATGGTCCAAGGTCCCTTTCTCCTAAGCCTCCAGTTCAGAGGAAAAGGGGTCGTGGTGATGAACAACAGAGGGCAAAGGTTTGAACTGCTACAACTACATTTGCTTCATTTACTCTCCACATAGACATTTCAATTGATTGTGGTAGTAATCATAATCTAATAGAAGTGGATTAGTTTATTATAAGTTGAGAGATAGTAGTTTATTTATTTATTTATTTTATTTTTCACTTAATGTCAATGTTGTATTCTTGTATTTTGATAAGATGGTTAGGTTGATCATATGTCAGGGAAATGCATTAACTGCATTAGTTTGAGCTTCCAATATTTTATTGATACTTGATTGGATGGATTGTATGTGTTTGTTCTACCTTAGTGACTGAGATAAACTAATGCTATCCTTGTGCAGATAAATTCACAACTTAGTTGTACTTTCCTTAGCTTGTTATTTTTTTTGTATTTTTTTTCAATATAATAATAAAATACTTGATCCCTTGCCCTCAAACATCTAACTGTTAACTTCTACAGAGGGAATCTGTCTCACAAGTAAATATTGCTGCTCCACGAAGGCTGCTTCAATTTGCAGTGCGAGATGCTGTAGCTACTTCAAGGACAGCCAATTCAGGCATGTTGGAGCCTTCCCTAAAGCGTCTTCGATCTGTGGTTTCTACATCGACTGGTGATTCATCTTTGGTTGAACGTCCACAGAGGATGCAGCTTGCTTCCAGAGTGGCAAATCCAATGGCTACTGTGATTAAGGCCGTGGCAGAAGCTGCAGAAGATGTGATAAAATCCAAGTCCTCTGGAAGTGTATTTGATAGACTTGGTCGTGGTATGGATACGTCAGATGATAATAGACAACTTGAAGATAGTTACCAACATCAGGAGCAAAATCATTTACTCTGTGCTCAAGGAACTGACTACAATGGGCAGTATGCTGCAAATACGACAATGCTGGGACATGAAACTGGTTATCCTTCTGATTTAAATTCTTCAGATAATGAAGGGTATGATGATATTAATACCATGGGTCGAAGAGTGTCTGGATCTTCTCAGATCAGTCCCTCTGTTGGAAACAGGGGCAATGATTCACTAATGATGCAGTATAGTTTAGCAAAAACTGTTGATGATAGCTTGCACCTAAAACGGAATCAAGAACGAGAGCAACTTGATGCTTCACCCAACACATCTCATAAGATTGTGAATATATTTTCCGTTAATGTAAATACATGGAAGCCACCGAAACATCAGGAACCAAGAGAGGTTGAAGAATTAGATGGTAATAAAACTTTTTACAATGAAAGAGGTCCCAGATCTAGTCTGCGGCTGGTGAAGGAGAATGCCAACACACAAAACGTTAGTAATGGGAATGTGAGTTTTTCACTCTTGGTTACATTCTGAGATACTGATTTCTGTTAAAAATTTAGGGTAAAGATGATAAGACCTTGGAGAATAGCTCTTTCTCGACTTTCTTCCCTAAGAATATTTTATCACTTAATCCCTTTGATATTTGGTCTGATGTGAAAATTTTAGTATTTCAGTCAAGATAAATATTTGGGGTGTTCAAAACCAAACTTCAAGGGGTAAAAAAATGTATTGAACTGATGAAATTAAAATAAATATAACATGCTTATTTAGCTGCAGATCACTTTCACTGATCATGTTATTTAACAGGCAAACCCTGCTCTTGATGCTCAGAAAGAGTATAGCAAGGCACACTTAACTGCTTCTGGTGAGATTTTAATCTTCTAATATTGTTTCTGAGACCTGTGAAAATTTGTATTTTTGGAGGTCAAAGTTATTTTATTATGCTGAATAGTTTGTTATTAAGTACACATTTACAGTTTATTTTTTTAAAATACCATTTGAGTACTTGGGGATTTATCAGGTGAGGAATTGACTGCATCTTGTGTGTTCTCAGGTTCTAGCGCTGCTGGTCGTCCTTCAGAAGATGTTGATTCCAGGACCATTTTTGTTAGTAATGTAAGAACTCTTACGCTGTTCTTAGGGTGGGAGGGGTTAGATGGAATTTGTTTGATTTCTGATGTTGGTTGCCACAGGTTCATTTTGCTGCCACCAAAGATGGCCTATCTCGGCATTTTAATAGATTTGGGGAGGTTTTGAAAGTGATTATAGTTACTGACGCAACAACAGGGCAGCCAAAAGGGTAAGACGGAACCTGTCAAAATTGTTTCATTCATTATATATTCAGTATATTTTTTACGAATTTATAATGATTCACATTTATTTGAGCTTGTGCAGGTCAGCTTATGTTGAATTCATGCGAAAAGACGCAGCAGATAATGCATTATCTCTGGATGGCACTTCTTTCATGTCACGGATTCTCAAGGTAGTTGTTTCCCCCCTCATATTTTAATTTACTTCTGGTTCTTGTCCTTCATTTTTTAGATGTATATTTTTACGTCACTATTAACGTTTGTGGTACACCTCATTGATAAGAACCTTTTTGTTGGTTTGATTGGGGGTAATTAATGTTCTTTTGTAGTAGTACCTAACGAAATAAAGCAGATTAAAATATTTATGTTCTGTCTTTTACCCTGACTTATATTTGTAATCAAAAGCGATTTCTTTGAATTAAATGTCATCTTTTTATAACATCGGCAGTGCAATGCAAATGTTATATCATGATAATGCATAGAATGAGTCCATTTTTTTTATATTTTAAGCTAAATATAAGGTTAGTGAACTAATTTTATTTGCGAGTTTACTCTACTGCAGGTTGTTAAGAAAAGTGCTGCACATCAAGAATCAGCTCCAGCTATGGCATGGCCACGCATTTTTAGGGGTTCACCGTTTCCTTCTGCTAGGTTTTCCAGACATCCCTTTCCAAGAGGTATTCCTGGTGCATTTAGAGCTCGACCCCCAATTAAATTGGGTGCCAGGAGCTTGCAATGGAAGCGGGATGCTCAGGGATCTGACAGTACTTCATCTATGAATACCGTCGGTACTCCTGCAGCGCCTGCTGCTCGTGGCTTCACCTATGTCAGAACAGAATCTAAGCCAGAAAGCAGCTTGGGTACGACATAGTTTATTACTTAAGATCTTCTTTAGTCTTTAGACTGCGGTTGCATCAGAGAGTGGTTTCATGTCTGATGGTATAAAAAAACTGGTAAAAAATTATGTATGGAGACGCCTGCCCTAAATTTTGAAATTTTCATATGTACATGGAAGGTGGATATTTGAATATCCTAGGTGTCTAGTAGTAGTAGAGGACGTTTCTAAACAAAGGTTGTAGAAGGCGTTTAACAATGTTTTTTGGTTGTCTTGGGTTGAGGCTATAGACGGGAAGGTCATTGATTTTATTGGAGGGAGGGAGGTGAAGTGTAATGGAAATATCCATACATTGTAGGGTCTTGGTTACCACGGGATATCATGTTTCTCTGCATTATTTTTGGTCAAAAGTGTTACCTTTGAAAAATCAAATAAAGCAGGGGGGGGAGGGGGTTAGTTCCATGAGACTGCGTAATTATCTCCACTGTTCAGAACTTGAGATCATCAAATATTTTATTCTTTCTGTAATTTTACACTTGTCTATTTCAGCCTCATCTTATTCTTTCTTTTTATTTTTCTTTTCTCCTGCCGTTCAGCCCTACCACTTTCATCTATCTTTTCAGGATAATTCTTAGGTTGCATGCTCTGTATGGTAGCAACCGCTCCTCATTATGCATGTCAGAGAATGTTATTATTTGCTATACATGCTTTCTTTTCAAGATTCACCTAACTAGTGTATGATCACAATGTAGGAATACACTAAATTTCTGCTTAGTTTTATATCAATATGGTAGGTGCAGATATATTAATTGAGTCCAAGTAAGGAATCTTTAATGTTCATCCCTGTTATCTCAAGTTTTTTACATTATTCTTCTATTTTGTTTAGGAAAATATTTTTGAAGGAAACACGTCTTTTTTTTATATAGACATTTATAAATGTTGTTCAGGCACAATATAAAATTGAAGCGAATTTTTTTATTATAAAATTTTAAAAGTGAAAATGTTTTCAATTTCTATTGTGATTTTTTACACCAATTTCTAAGTGTGTCAACGTTAATAAGTATCTTTCTAAAGACGATTACGAATAACTTGTGTGTCTTTAGATTGGGTTAAACGTTAACCTATCCAATGCACAAAGGGTGTCAATAAATCTCTTGGTGATTTTTTTTTCCTAAGGACATTAAGTGTGATATCTTCATTTTTCTCAATTGATTTTAGATTATATTAAAATATGAATATTTTAGAATGAAATCTAACTACTGTGATACACAAACTCAGATGTTGCGTTCATTTTATATAGTAAAATATAATAAAAGATTTTTTTTTGGCAAATGGTTGTTTTTATAACTCTCACGAGCCAATTTTTTAACACACCAAAAGAAATTCCAAATTTAAATATAACTTACTAATCGCATATTCTGATCTTATACTTATACATGGAATATATTAAATAAATCGCATACCTAAATACAGACAAAATAGTCGAAAAAACATTATATATATATATATATATATATAATAAACTCTACAAGTGTCTTCTAATATTTTATGATGAAACCTGTTCATACATTTAAACATAATTATAGTAAACTCATTACTTAGTATTAAGTTCTAGACTAAGAGATTAACATATGTCATGATACTAGTTTGTTTGGTAATTTATCCTCTTTAAATTCATCTAGTAATTTTTTATAACAAGATTATTTTTTTCACATTTTGTTGAGTAAATGTGACTCTTCACCTCTGACTTGATATTAAAAATCTCTATCAACTCTCATTGCTTGATACCTAGATCAATATGACTTAGTTATGAATAGAACTTGGAATTTCATTGAATATCCTAATTTAATATACACAAAATATCAACAACTGAGTAGTACTTTTGGTTCTACCTAGATAACACATGCACTCATCACAGTAGTACCATTCTAGTTATTACTTGCAAACATTTCAATATCTTCATCGTAAAAATATGCAATGCAACAATCATTGTTCAATCAATCATGAATAACAAACATTTCAAACAAAGTTAAAGAAAACATGTCATAACACTTGAGTTATCCACCCTTTATATGACATCTACCATTTTCTTTTACCGGTATAGTTTCACTAGGCAAATAAATTAAGAATTTTTTTCTATTACACTCTGGTTGAGTTTTGTTAGATGAATTTATGAAATTGACTAAATGAATTACTTGTTTATAGACGAAATTAATTTAAAAATTATTTCTTTACTCACTAAATGAGATTCATTGTGCAAATTCTTATCATTGAACATATTATGCATAATAAAAAATTTAGCAACAGTAAAAAAACATATACACAATTTAAAATAATCAATTCTAACTCTCCTATCAAGTCTTAAACCTCAAAATAAATATAACTTATGCATGTCATATCTTAAGTTTCCAAACTCGGATTTAGATATTCTTGGTGTCCCTGAAAAGCTAAAAGAAAACTCTACAATATTTCTTTTAGAAAAAAAAACCCAGTTCATACGTCTAAAGGCATAAAATTGTGCCACAAAGTCATCACCTTGCACTTATTTATTTATTTAGGAAATTATTATTGTTGGTATTAGTGAATTAGTGGATTGAGCTTAATTAATCAGGTTAGGCCCATTAATTTAGTATATTAATAGGTGTTCATAGACTCACATTAGGGCATACAAGATTTTAATTTTTATAGAGTTGTCATATTCTAACCTAAAAACTCTTCTCTCGTTTGGATTTCTAGCCTCTATCAACCATTCATTTTTTGTTCATGGATTCATGGAAGGTTAAACTCTTCAATTGATTCAATATTCCAAGGATCATGCACACTATAATTTAAGTTTCATTTCACAATTACCAAATTTGATTTTTTTCTTTTCTCTTTAAAATTTAAATCTAAATATGTTAAATCATGATTATGATTTACACTTCACAATTGAATTAGGAATTCAATTAATAACCTAATACAATAAATATTAATGAATTAATTTGGATGATATTTCAATTTAGTATAAGATTTATGAAAAGCAAGATTTTTTTCATCATTTCCTAAATATGTTTAACTTTATGTGGTTTATTATAGCAATTCAGTTCATACTAAGACATGAAATTGTTTTTCAAAGATATCATAAATGTTTTCAATCAATTAAATATAGAAAATAACAAGTTGAAAACATTTAGTTATGTAGTACACTTGTTTTCAATAGTTAAAATACTTTTAAACTATTATTATATATACACAACATTCACTTTCTTATAGTTTTCAATTTTAAAACCATTGTAAATGCAATCTCGATTAAACATATCAAAAAGCATGGAATGGTTTTTCAAATGTGCCATAAATCTTTTCAATTAACTTATTAAAGAAGAGGACAACTTGAAAGCATTTAACTAAATATACACTTGTCTTCAATATTTAAGATATGTTTCTAACAAGAACTTTTACTTTTAAACTATTATACATGTGTATATAAAACATTAATTTTTTTTTAGTTTTCCAAGTTCTAAAACCTTAGATTGTAAATGAAATCTCTTTTAAACATATCAAAACACAAGTCTAACACATGAAATTGTTTTTCAAAGATATCATAAATGTTTTAAATCAATTGAATATGGAAAAGAACAAGTTGAAAACATTTAGTAAAGTAGTACACTTGTTTTCAATAGTTAAGATACTTTTAAACTATTATTATACATATATACACAACATTCACTTTCTTATAGTTTTCCAGGTTCTAAAACCATAGATTGTAAATGAAATATCTATTAAACATATCTTTACTGCAGTCTATAAATTCGTATTATATTTTTTTTTGTGAGTATGATTTTATTTAATTATATTTCAAATTTATTCAAAATCCTAAAATAAATGCATACCTAAATTATTTAATATCATACATAAATAAAAATTTGAAATAAATGAAATTCTTAAATTATTCAAAATCTTAAATAAATACAAATCTAAATTATTCAATGTCCTACTTGAATAAAAATTTGCAATAAATACAATTTCTAAATTTTGCAATTGCTGTAATCTCCACTGGAGAAAATTAATTCTATTTAGTTTAGTTTAGTTTAGTTATGAAGTTTTATTTACGTACATGGTAAAGTTATGTAATTTTGATGTTAAATGTTATTATGAAATGTTAATTTGTATTCTTTATTTCAATTTGTTATTTTATAATTTTTGCATTGTATGGATTATCATACTTATTTTAATTTAATAAAAGTTAATTCAAAATTTATAAATATCAAATATCATTAAATAAATGGAATTTTTCATTCATTTTGCTTTTTCAACTCCTCCGATAGTTTATTTATTATCCTTTTTTAGCTCCTTCAGTAGTTCATTTATTGTCCTTTTTCAGCTCTACGAAAAGTTCATTTATTCTCATTTTTTGTTGGGATAAAGAACCTGTTTTTTGTTCGTACTTTTATGGTTATTTTGATGTTAGTGGTCTACAGCATAAGACCTTTATTTTTGTTTTGGTTTGTGTTGACAATAGTCAAGCTAGGAACCATAGGCAGTGCGTGGTTAACCATGAGACGAAAAGGTGATAAAGGTTTCATCTTTGGTAATTTTTCAGAGAAAGTGTTAATAAAGTTTGTACTTTTACATGGATTCAAGTCAAAGATAACTTTATTTCTTCATTTTCATCTTTGCATAGGATGTGTTAATAAAGTTTTCATTTGTACACAATAATCCATTTGGTTCAAAACACTTTCTCTAAAAATTGTGGATTGACACTCCCATTTTCTACTTTCAGTAAGCTTAGATCTGATTTTAAACCTTTACCTACGTGCGTTGCATTGACTTTTTTTGTTTCTATTACCTTATTAGCTTAAGTCATTAATGTTGCTCTCTGTGCTTTGTATAAAAGTTTTTCTCTTCTTTGATTTCTCTGCGTTTTTCAGTAATTTGTCAACGCCACTACTACTTTCATAGGTTTGTATCTTCATTTTTAGGTTTTGCAAAGGAAGTATTAAAAAATTCTCATTTTTTCAAATATTTCAGATTTTTTTCAGAGCACATTCTCTTAAAGTTCTGGATCTGGCACGACCATTTTGTACTTTCATCAGTAGTGTTAGATATGATCTTATATTTCTATCAACTTTCTTGCATTTGGTTTTTTTACCTGATTACGTATTAATGTTGATCTCTGCACTTTCTATCTCACTTTTTATTCTCTTTGATTTCTTTACGTTTTATTAATCTGTGAACGTGTAGGAACTAATTGAAGGAAATAAGAGAAGACAAAAGGTTGTAGCAACTGATTGAACTGATCTTATTCATTTTGATTTACTCAATCATAAAAAATTACAATTACTGGAAGCTATAAAATAGAAATACTAACAGGCCTGTAAACTAACCATTAATGCAATATAACGATAAAATAGTTTAAGAGTAATAAAATCAGAATTAATAATAATAAAATCTGAATTAATAACCAACATCCTCCCTTAATTTTGATTTAGAAAAACCTTACCAATTTGAGTCATGATATTGTTTTTCTCAATCGCCATCAATTCTTCATTCATAGCCTTTTGCCATTTGGGGTGTTGAATGACATCGGCAAGTCTCATAAGTTCTGATCTCCATTGTCATCAACTTCATCATCAAGATTTATTTCGCAATCTTGAAGATGTACAGGTTGTCGTTGCTGCCTTCTTGGTCGCTCCATAACAAGTCATATAAACTATTAAAATAGTTATTCTAGCCAAGGTAGATGACTCCTAACTAGAGCATCAAGTGTAACCAGAAATAGTAGTGGTCTCCAGTCTAGTTGTGTTGTGTCTTTCTTGATCGATCTCCCCTCCCTTTATGTCGGGTTTCCTCTCTTTCCATTTTCTATCCTTTATTGTCTATCAATACTATTATCCCATATTATCCGCTAATCATAACTTATGGCATCCTTAACGGTAACACCAAGATCTTTCATTAACATCCTGAATCGAAAACGAACCATCCTCTAGCTATAGGGTCGACCTATGATCCCAAGTGCCCCCCAACCTCAGGCGTAATAAGTCTTTCCAAGTTACCTTTCATCGTTATCAATCAATCTCCTGCTTTTGCCTCATAGGGACGCGTATTGTATCATTATCCATGGTACAAGTGTCGTCAATCATTAAATGAGCCTACTTAAATCCACGCGTCCCTCTCTGATTGGTTGCCTCTGCATGCCCACTATTCGCAGCTCACGTTACACTCTTCTCATCTTCCTGCCTTTTCCCATTGCCTTTTCATCTTCTCCCATTCACTCCCTACTTCTTTACTCTGTCATTTACTCTCTTACACTTCTTTGAACTTAACTCCCTTCCAAGTATGCGTTGTTTCTTCCTTCTTATCGCACTCTCACAGTCTCTGATTATCTCTTCCTTATTTGTGCTCATTTTCTTTATTGATTACTTCTGCGCTATAGTTAAACCAAATCTCCTTCCCTTTACACATTCCTTTGTTTAATGGATTATAGCGTTGCCTATCCCTAGGCTAAACGCGATATTCCTCGTGAAACCTTTATTTTTACTTCTGTCAAACGTATTGATAGTTTTTGCCATGCTCAATCACTAAGCCTTTCTGGAAATGAAACAAATATTATTGTGGTGCCTTGTGCTCCTGATGAACCTATTTGCAAATCTTGCCAAAATGAAGAATCTTTTTTTTTTCTACGAAACAATTTTCAGACGAATCGGAGCTCGTCTTCCATTGTCTTCCTTTGAAAAAGATATCTTGAATGTGCTGAGCATTGCTCCCGCCCAATTACATCCTAACAGCTGGACTTTTTTAATATCGACCCTCCAAACGTACCTCGTGGGTTTCGGTTAGTGGGGTTTCTGGCCGATGCCTTTTATCACTCTTTCAATTTTCATATAAAACTTTTAAAGGTAAATTTCTTAAAGTCCAAAAGTCCCCCTTCGACCCTGAACTTTTAGAAGGTTTTCTCTTATACTAGTCTCCTACCACTTGATGTCATACTCCCAAGTAGCTAACTAAATAATTGGGAAAGACTCGACGATTTGGACACCATCTTTGAAACCTCCGTTTTCCTAAAGCTCGAAACCCGACCCCCTGATGTTAAAGCCTACATTGGTACGTACACTCTTTATTGTAGTTTTTCTTGATTCATATGGACTAATTTTGATTATAATTAATATTAAAGAAATTATATATCAATTATTATATGATATAATTAGTTATTATATAATTTAATTAGTTATTAAGGAAATTATATATCAGTTATTATATGATATAATATATTACATAATTAGTTGATTGAATAGAATAAACATAAGTATGTTTTATACTCTTCCTCTGTAGTTACAATTTTGGAGAAGATGGGATCAAATCTTTGTATATATACTACACTCCATCTACCATGAGAATTCATTCAATTTGAAACTTTTCTCGACAATTAACTTGTGTCTAATCTTGGAGGTAGATTCCGACTCTCGCCAACTAACTTGGGTCGGATCTTGGAGGTAGATTCCGGGTCAACCTTTCAAAACTGCCATACTTGAAAATCACAATGAGAGGAGCTCCACCTCTTCATAAGACTTCGATTATCAAGTAAGTAAATATTAGTGTAATATGTATTGCATGAAATAATATTTCCCTTTTGTTTTGGGTATTAGGCCCTTTTATAACACTCATAGATCCCTCTTCGAGAGTTAGTAACTGCATAATAAGTTGTTAAGGTATACTTTAAGTGATCGAGTCATGACTTGATCGATGCAGAACCCATTCTCTTTATTATTGTCATGTTATCAAAGCTATTTAAGTTTATTCTAATGAAAGTTTGTTGGACCTATCGTGCCACCCTCATGTTTTTAATTTCTGCAATTTTTTTTTCATTTTAACTCCCTCATGTTTTCTATTTCTTTCATACTAATTTAATGTTTAAAATATAAATTGTTATATAATAATTAAATAATATTTTTAGTTCAGATAATTAATTTGAAGTTTATATAATTTATTAAGTAATATACTTTTATTTAATCCAAATAAGATAAACTAGTTATATTTTTATTCAATAATTTACATTTAATATTATATTTTTATTCAAAAACATTTCGATTTTACCAACATGTTTATAATATTTTAAAATTATAGAAAAGAACCATTGTTTCCATTTCCCGTGTTTCTACAATATAAAATTAATTTAAAATTATTTATTCTAAATATATTAATTTAAAATTATTTATTCCAAATATATTATTTTAACTTTTTTAAGTATTCAACTAAATTATTCAAAATAAATAATTAACATTAAATAAAAGTATTAATATGTTCAATTAAATCATTCTAAATAAATGATTAAATCATTCAAAATAAGTGATAAAACATTATATATATTTCAATATATTTAACTATTCTTCATAATATTAGTGAAACAACATTGAAATAATTTTATTTTTTAGAATTAATCAAATCAAAAAATGAAACGAAAAACTTTGAAAATGAAAAGATTTTTAAATATATATTAATTTAAAATATAAAATAATTATTTTATAATTTTTATTAATAATAAAAATTATTTTAAATACTAATAATCTCTTAATTTATAAAAATATATAATTAATTAATAAAATAATTAATTATTATTTTTTTAAAATTAATTTTTATTTAATAATGATTTTTTTAGAAATAATGGTGGTAAAATTATTTTCAATAAGACAAGTGAACACAAGTGCACAAGATTGTTTCTTCTGTTGTTATAACTGGGTGTCGGTAAATATAATATCTTTTTGTCAGTTGAGATTATATTCATTATATTATGGTAAGTGAAGGCTGTTCTAATGGTAGTATAAGGCTTATACCAATATAAAATATATTTTATAATTTTTTTATTTATAATATAAATTATTTTGGATACTAATAAATTTTTTTAGTTTATAAAAAGTTAAATATATTTTTCATCATTGTATTACAAGGTGAAATTAATTTTTGTCCATATTACAAACTTTAAAACTCTTGGATATACAATAAATCTTACTAATGTTTTTTTATATAACAAACAAATTTTTAGCATAATTTTCTTACTAATAATTTCCTTATAGTACTCATTCCAATAGTTTCTTTACTATTCATTTCCATAGTTTTTTTACTATAAATACATATAAGATTTAAAGAAGTTTTGACTACGAAAAAAATCAATTTCACATGAAAATATAGTATTTAACATTTTATAAAATAATATCTAACTTATTTACTATAACTATTTTTTTTATAACTACTTGTGTTTTTTTTCTAAATAAATTGTTTTCTTGTCATGCATGTTTGATTCTTTTCACATTGTGACTTGCATATGTGTAGACAAGTTTCTACAATTTTAAAAAAATAGTTATTTATAATATTCTACATTTGATTATCTCACACGAAGGTAAATTTAGTCATATTTATTATATCGACAATTATATATAACAATAAATATTAAAAAACTTAGGTATATCTTAAAATAAAATATATTTTTGACAAATTAAAATGTCTCATCTCACATTTTTAATTATAAGATATGAAAAATTTGCATAACTTATCTCTAATTAAGTTTTATTTTCAAAATTTTATCGTACAAATTAAAAAATCTAACAAAGTTATGTTAATAATTTTTTATTTTAAAGTTGATTATTTCAAAAAAAATATTTCTAGTATCAACCATTATACACAATAATAAAAGATTTTAAAAAATTATATATACAGTAAAATAAGATTAAAAAATCGATGTATACAATAAAATAGGACACATTAAAGTATTTAAGTCACTTGAATTTTCTACTGTAAGTTGCTAGCAATTTCTAATTAAGTGTTGTTGGTGAGTGTTTTAGCCTGTGAGGCTCAGACACTTCTTCTTAAATGGCGTATCTGTGTCGGACACACATATCTGTGTCGACACTCGTAGGATACTTATCGGTATGTGTTTAATTCAAAAAAATATTTGTTGGATTTTTGAAAATTCTAGCACGGTTCTAACACAATTTTAAAAGGTATAAATACAATAACTTTCTAAAAACTCAAATTTATTGTATAAATTTTTATT
>Ga0123342_1006166_pt1 | contig 16806 bp, 9 predicted proteins | sample Turbeawhitnodule_FD_89960 | JGI IMG/M metagenome (GOLD analysis project Ga0123342, IMG submission 89960) | Root nodule microbial communities of legume samples collected from Mexico - Turtle bean Mexico white nodule | ecosystem: Host-associated > Plants > Roots > Nodule | place: Mexico: Nepantla... | reverse complement strand
GCAACTCCAATTGCAACTATGATGGAGCGACCAAGAAGGCAGCAACGACAACCTGTACATCTTCAAGATTGCGAAGTAAATCTTGATGATGAAGTTGATGACAATGGAGATTTGGTTCACTTTGCTTTTCTTGCACTTGTCGATGTCATTCAACATCCCAAATGGCAAAAGGCTATGAATGAAGAATTGATGGCGATTGAGAAAAACAATATCATGACTCAAATTGGGAAGGTTGTTCCAAATCAGAATTAAGGAAGAATGTTGGTTATTAATTCAGATTTTATTATTATTAATTCATATTTTATTACCCTTAAACTATTTTACTGTTATATTGCATTAATGGTCAATTTACAGGCCTGTTAGTATTCATAGTTTATAGCTTCCAGTAATTGTAATTATTATATACATGATTAAGTTAATCAAAATTAATAAGATCAATTTTGCAATTTTATGCAATTACGTTCAATTAGTTGCTACAACCTTTTGCCTTCTCTTATTTCCTTCCATTAGTTCCTACAATGATGATCTAAAACTAAGATTAATAGTTGAAGTACTAAAGATGGTCGAGTACACAATATTTCTAAAGTTTTTGAAGTAGTAACCCTAATAATGGGTGATAATGATAATACTTTCAAAGACATCATAATGGAAAACATGAGTGGTAGACTTCAAAGAATAAATGAATTGCACATAAGTTACTTACGATTTCAATATCATTTATTACTTTCTTGGTTGAGTTGATTTTGAATCGGCTTGTGAGTTCTAAAATTGATTAGAATTAAAGTTATTTTTATTGATCAACAAAGAATAAATGAATAAAAAAAAGTATTTGAGGTACTCCAATTACCATAAAAAAAATTTAAGACATATAACTAAAGTGTTTAGACTAAAATACTTTAAAATGGATTAGATAAATTTAGTTTTATATAAATTGATTTCGCTTAGAATCATAATTTATCTATATGTCACATTGAATATAATTTATTTGATATAAAAAAAATTCTATATCAATATAATTTTAATATATATATATATATATATATTTATATTTATATTTATATAATTTATATATAAAGGGATTTTCCTCCTTAACTTCTCTTAATTTTTATTTTATTTTATCCTTATATTAATATTTAATTTTATTACTATATTATGGACATTGTGTCATTTCATGTTTTTTCTAAAACATATTAAAATAGTTATCAGAAAAAGTTTTGAATGTAAAACAATTTGTTTATATCTTCACAATTTTTACGGACAGTTGCTTTCCAATTTGAATATTTGAATTTTTGAGATTTTATCACCGTTTTTTTTATATTCGCTCTTTCTTACTTTATCTCTCTTCTTCCTCAAATCTCTTGAAACCCAATAACATGACTCTAATACTCTCTTTGTATCTCTCATACATAATACCGATACACATAATTTATATTTCATTTAAATAAATATAAATATAGATATAATAATAATAAAAATAAAAAATAAGAAATACAAATGTCCAGGAGCGTCTGTGTTCCGGCTAATACTAATAATAACAATACAAATGATGTTAAAAATAATTAATAACTAATTAAACATTAAATTAAAAGAAAATAACTAATTAAATGTTACTTTTTAAATAACTATGAAAATAATTTTGTATCACCTTTATATATATATATATATAAATTTATTTTCAAATATTTTTACTTTAAATGTCTTTTCTATATGATTTAGGCTTTTTTATATTTTTTCTTAATTTACTTTGATTAAATATTTAGTAAATTCTGATTGTACCTAAATTTTTTTGGTAAATTTTGAAATAAAATTAAATACAATTAACCTTAATAATTTTTCATATAAAATTAAGATAAAAACACGTGATTAATTAATAGAGTGAAAATAACTTTCAAAAATACATTTTTTAAGTATAAATTCCAAATATTTTTATTTAATAATAATTTTAGAAATTATTTTTTAAGAATTCATCAAGTTATAATTATAAATAATTTATTTTACTATTTTATTGTAAAATTCATAACTCAATAATTATTTCATCATGTGTTAAAGATTAGATTAAAAAAGATGGATGAAGTTGAAAGGAGCGTGAAATAATTGACTGGTTGTGGAGGGAGGGGACCACAGGCGTGAGATGCTCCATCTTCTGTATCCGATGCACGGATTCTAATCCAACGGTCAGAAAGTGAAGATTATTAATGGCTAGATTTGAACGCACGCAGAAAAGAAATCTCTGTGGACATCATTTTTTAGGGAAGAAATCGTACGATGTCCACTTTTAGTCTATCACATTTTTTTAAATATTCTTTTACTCTTTCTATTTCTATTTTTAAATTAATTATTACTGGTACTGTACTTTTAATTAAAAAGAATATATTATTTAATTATTTAATAAAATTAGTATATAATGTAGCATATTTAATAAACAAAAAGAGATGCGGAATAAGATTTCTTAATGAGTATATTAACGATAAAAAATTCATTGAAATATTAAAGTAATTTATACTTTAATATACTATTTTTTTTTTAAAATTAAAAACTTTAAGCTGTTAATTATAATTTATTTAGTATTTATTGCAAAAAGAGTTGTCCATGAAGCTACAAAAGTAAAAAAAAAAAAAAAACTTCAATTATTATTTTTGTCTTAATTATTTAATATTTTCAAGATATAAATATTAAAATATACCTGCCACCGTAGTAAATGACTAATTATAATATGATATTTTAATTCCTATATAAACGAGGGATACATATTTTTATATAATTATTTAAATATATAAACTATAATTATTTATTATGTTCTATTAATTAACTAAAGTAATATAAAGATAATATTATGGGTGTATCAATAATATTCAAAAAACTAAAATTTCTACAAGCTTTAGTTTTGTAACTAATAAAAGGATTAGTCTTTTATATACGACTCAGACACATATTTACTTGCTACTCAAAATGTGTTTTGTAAGAATAAAAAATGAGTATTTTTTTTCATTAAATCAACATATGTTACCTATTAAGTCATATTCATTAAGCTACTACAATAACTACACACACAATACTTATTCTATTTTATCATTTTTTTCCTTTTATAGTTTCATTCATTATGCATAGAAAGGAGAAAAAGAACCATATAATAAATATTATTATTTAATAATAAATTATCATATATTATTAAATTATCGACCTTTTACGAACATTATATTAAAAATCACACTAGTAATAATTCGTGATGGAATATCTATAAAATCAGTTTAACTAATTTATTATTTCGCTGTTCGGCTACGGACTTAGAAGAACTTGGGTTGGAATCCCTTTTTTTCATTAAATAAAATTTAATTTTAAAAATTAAAATTAGTTAATTATTATATTAACTAAATGACATATTAGATAGAAATTATAAGAACTATTAATATTTAAATTAATTTTTATTATTAATAAATAGATTTTAAATTAACATTTAATTAGTTATCAAAATTCTAACTATTAATTATTTAAATTTTAAATCAATTTAAAAATTATTTATTTACAATTTAAGCTTTTTAAAATAAAAATTAATTTAAATATTAGTAATTATTTTTCTTTAAAATAATATTTAATTTAGTTAATATAATAAATAGTTATTTTTTAAAAAATTAAATTTTTATTTAATAATTTTTTTAGTGAAATGTTAATATTATCTATATTTTTTAATTTTTTGAAATTATTCATGTGATGATGAGTGAGCCAGCAGAGTTGGGATTGGCACCATGGGATTTAAAGGTGTTGATAGAGATGGGGTTTTGGAGGCACCACATATCCTCAGATTCATACCCTGCTTTTTCTCCTCATGCTTTAGGTCTCATACACATTCTTTCACTCACTTTGTTTTATAGCTTTTGGATTTTCCATTCACCAAACATCACAAAAAACATGCACAATTATTAATATAGAGTGTTTCTAATGCAGAATTCAAAAGCCTGTGCAATAAAGAAGCAAGAAAGTAGCAAAAGAAATATAAAAACAGAGTACCATTAGTAGAAACTCCAACCTAGCTCTTGTTACCTTTTCCACTCCATATAAGAAACAAGTTTTTTCCTTATAAAAAAATCATAAAATAAAACCAATTTTAAAGATAAAAAATAATTAATGAATGTAGTGATTAAATTTAAAATATTTTTAAAAACTAATTTAAGTTTTTATTAATATTAAATAATTTTTAAATTATTATATTTAACCGTACTATTTGAATAATTATTTAATACAATATGTAATTTAGATAAATATTTAGCCCACTGTGCTAATTGACAAAAATAAATAGTCTAATAATACTATTTTCGTCAAAAATTTCTCAAACTAACCATTTGTAATGAATAAATTGCAATTAAGAGAGTTTAAGAAAAAAAAAAAGATAACTTTTTAAACATGTATAATATGATTTGAAAGTTTTATATTGATTAAGAATAAACAACATAAAAAAATACATAAAGATAAAAATGAAATTTATTATTTTCGAATGTTAGGTTAAAAGTGATAGTTTTAATAATTTTTTAGTAACTTATTAATGTTGCATGTTCTTGATAATTCCTATGAAGATTGGCTATGGTGGTCCTAGAAGGATTGATAAGGAAGGAATGTAATACAACATCATGTTTTTGCATTTATTTTCGTGCAATGATTCATTTGTAGCAGATATCATTATCAACTCATGTTGCTGTGTACCATGTTTCGGGAGAAAAAAGGTTAAGTAGGTTAACTTTTACTTTAATTACTAATTTTCTTAGACTTTTATGATTTATGCTCTTATTTAAAATCTTGTTTTTTAAATTTTATATCATATTAATATAATTTAATGAATAAATCTAAAATTTATCATCTCTAATATAAATGTCCTCGTTCATAAGTTTTACTTACTCCTTCTCATTTGTATAAAAAAAACACTAGCTTACACATATATTGAATTCCAATGTCTTAGAATAAATGAAATTAAAATAGTTAAAATTTGATATATAGATTTAAGATAAAAAAGAAGAAGAAACGAGGGTTCAATTATTTTGAAATTGATTTTTATATGTAATTAGTAAGGTGATTTTTATCCGTTTAGTCATGCACGATCATTTTGAGAATCACTTCTTATAGTTCTAACCATGACTATATGTATATACACGTAGAAAACTATGAATATATATTATTAATCATTTAAATCCTAAATCCTAAATCCTAAACTCTAAATTTTAAATTCTAATTCTAACTCCTAATCCATAATCTTTAAATCCTAAATTCTAAACTCTAAACTCATTTTAATAATGTATTTTAGAAAAAATATTATGAAAATATGTTTCAGATTAAATATTTTCACAAATACACTTTTCGAAATATATTTAGAAATGTAAGGGGTGCTAAAAGTAAAATCTATTGGACTATAGGAAGCAAAACCCTATGGTAACTTCTTCCAGCACCTCTACATTTTTCTCCCTGCACCCCTACATTCTTCAAAAATACTGAAATTACCCTTTACAGTTTTAGGTGTTTCCAGAATAGTGATTCCATAAGTAAATGATATTTTTAGAATAGAGAACCCGGAAGAAAAAAATCATTCCAAAATATCTTTTCCATAATACATTTATTTATTTATTTTCGGATTGATAAATCCAGAATTCATAAAACATGTTTCGGAAAAGACTTCTGGAAATATTTTGGCAAGAACAATCCGGAAGTCATTTTTAAAGGGGTAAAACAGTCGTTTCTGAAAGTGAGGGAGTGCAGGAAGAAATTTGTAGAAGTGCAGGAAGAAGTTGCCAAACCCTATTCGTATTGCTGAACCGGAAATCGAAGGACTGGTAGGAACGGATTGGGTTGAAGAAGGAGGGATCTAGTTCTGGGCCTGGGCCTCTTTTGTTAGGCTTGGTTGGAGAAGCATGTGCAATTGCTTCCTGCACCATATCACTGCACCCAATCATGGGAAAAACCGAAAATACCCTTAAAAAAGGGGTGCATATAAAATTACATTTCAAACCTCCTTTTCCGGAGATAAATTTTTTCAGAATGTATTATTTTCAGTTCTGGATTTTTTTATCCAAAATGAGATATTAATTTTTTTTCCGAATTTTTATATCCGAAACACAAAAATCTCTTCCAAATTTATTTTTCCGAAATGCATTATTTTTAATTCTGGATTTTCAACATATAGAAAGAATTCTCATGGGGATTCTTAAAGCTGAAATGACATGAGGTTATGTTCTATACTTTTTGCATTTTTTGTTACGTAATTATATGTGAGAAATGTATTTTAATTATGTTTTTATTACATAGGATTTGCTAAAGACTCGAACTTAAATAATTTGGAAAAATCAGATATTTTTGAAGGTTGTATTAATTTGTGATACAGTTAAACTATATTTGAAGTAAATTTGTATGTTGTGTTTTATTAAGTGTAATGTATTTGTAGGATTTTGATTTCTTATAATATGATTGTTAATTTTATTGTTTAGAATTGACAAAGAAGTTGTAGTTAAAAAATTGTAAAAAATGAGATATTATTTAAATTTTAATTTGTGTTAAATTGTGAATTTGGCAATGAAAAGTTTAACTAAACTGAATGTAATATTGTTTAAATGTTGTAAACATATTTGTTATTCTCATTGTATAGTATTTTTAAACTGTAGCTGAATAGTTTAAATTGTAGAGGAATATTAGTATAATTTTCTATGACTAACTTTATTTTATAGTAGCAACATTTTCTACGACATATTTTTTTTTTAAACTGTATGATTGGATAAATTATTTGTACGTCTTAATGAGGTAAAATTTGATTCCATATCTAATACATCTTAAATTTCAATCTATTGTAAGAAATATTGTTAAAATGATTATAAAAAAAAGTGATATTAATAGCATTTCTCTTACTATTGTATTCTGTTGTGGGATGGCTAAATTTTTCATCAACTTTGCAGTTAATAAACATTTTATTCCAATTAAATAACTCTTTTACTTCTCTCTAATGTTATTTTCATTTAATAAACATTTTATTCCAGTTGGATAACTCTTAAAGTTTTTCAAATCAATTCCCAACTTACAATACACTCCACATAATATATCATTAAAAATTGTGCAATACTCACAAAAAGGTGAAAAAGTTATTTACCATATCCATCACCAAGAATTGCTTTCAGAATTGTTTCCACAGTTAAAATTTCCAGAAAACAACTTTTATGAGTTGTATTTAACACCTCTAAACAAGCATAAATATTTAAGATTTTAAAGAGTTGTAGGTTGGTGTAAGAGTAACTAACATGGTACTCAGGTTTTTAGCTCTCTTTCTGCCCCCATAGTTTATTATTAATGCATAATAAGAAGAAAAATGTTGAACAATACCTCATTGCAATCTCAATGTTTGTCTCTTTTAGTCTAAAACTTGAAGCTAAGCCCATTAAACTTTGGTAATCAGTGATGTACGGCTAAAAGCTTGCATTGGAATTCAAGGAATAGGTGTTCATAATGTCAAGGGCTCTTTGTTTTTAAGCAATATCTCTACTGTACTTGATAGTGATGTGCGTCTAGGATGATATACATTAAAATTCTCAGACCCTTCTGAAAATTTCTTGTTGGCAAATTTGAGTACAAAAATTTGTTTGTTGGTGAAGCACAACATGGGGCTGTGAAATCACAATGCAATTAAATAATATTTCCTTGGCACTCAATTAGCATGTGTAATCCAAGCTAAAAATGTTACCAATGTTAAATTAACCCCTAAGATAGAAAAACAAGGAGAATTATGCAGTGTTTCCTGTTTTATACTAACAGCTAATTAGATTTGATCATTATACAGGTTAATAAACACAAAAAATTATGGAATAACAAGATGAGAAATTAATCTTCATGGACCACTATGAGTCTCCTATATAGATCATGACACCAAATGAGTTTTTAATCCCAAATAATAACAACAAACCATAAAGAAGATGAGAATGTTAATACAAGTTTTACTTGAGGAAGCAATCCTATGCTCCATGTGACATTGACTTCAGCCAAAGAAGGACTCAGAGACTCCTAATCTTTCTTACAAGCTTCCCCCAACCAAATTAAGCTTTGAAAATTGTATGTTACAAGCAATCTAATCGAATTAGGATTTCTTATCATTTCTTTTGCTAACTTTTGAATGGTATATAAGCTGCTTCTTAGAGTCTGTTTGGTCATGTTTTAGTGTCTCAAAAGCCAAGCATGTTGCTACTAAAAATGTTGCCAAAGAGGCATACAAAATTCCTTTTTCTACTTTGCCTTCAATTATTGCTAATCTTAACAAGCAGTGCTTCAGTTAATGGAGTTGAGAAGAAGGTATTCAATTTCTTCTCCCTTTTCCTTCCTTATTTGGCCATAGATCTATTTGATTTGTTTCATCTTAAAGCTACCCTCTTGCATGCATGTTAGTTATTGCTGTCATTATGAGCTTGACCATTATTTGATTTGTGTGTAGAACTTTTACATTGTTTTTTTGGGAGCTCATACAGAGAGCAGAGGAAATGCACTTGAGACCTATTTAAATGTTCTATCTTCTGTGAAGGGAAGGTAACTTGAATAACTCACAAACACTTCTTATCTTCTTTCCATCTTTAAGATCAAAGGCCAACAAAAATGAACTAGACATGTTGCTCTCATTCTAACAAATCCATTCTCTAAAACCATGTGAACAATTTTTGTTTTATTTCTTTGACTTAAGCCTTTTGGATTTTGATTTGTGCTCACTTAGCTACCTTGAAGCCAAAGAATCTATGGTGTATAGTTACACAAGGAACTTCAATGCATTTGCTGCAAAACTGTCAGACGATGAAGCCAAGAAGTTATCTGGTAAGGATAGTTTTTCAATTTTCTCTGGCTTCTTCAAGCCCTATATATTATGTTATTAACCCATTTTGTATGTGCAGCCATGGATGAAGTGCTTTTAGTGTTTCAAAATCAGTACCGCCAGCTACACACAACAAGATCATGGAACTTCATTGGGTTACCTCCAACAGCAAGAAGAAGATTGAATGTAGAAAGTGACATAATTGTTGCTCTTTTGGATACAGGTTCATCTTGGCTTTGCTAACATTTTCCATTTTCTTCTTTGTCTGTTATACTACATGAATGGCACTTCTTAATTTAATTGTTAAAATTGTGTCTCAATATTGGTGAGGCAGGGATCACACCTGAGTCTAAAAGCTTCAAGGACAACGGATTTGGTCCTCCACCAGCAAGATGGAAAGGATCTTGTGGCCACTATGCTAATTTCTCAGGCTGCAATAAGTAAATTTTCTTTCCTGGTTTACATTGTGTCACTTTTTTGTCACGAATTATTTTTCATTAGCATGCTTTATGTATGAAATATTTACCAATTTTTTCGATAACTAATTTTTGTCGCAAGCCACTTAATCAGTGAATGATTTACTTAAGGAATGGTAACTTTTTTACAAAATTTAACCAGATGGTATGAAGTTAAGCAGTAAACTCCCTTAATAACAAAGAAGTATTCAATTAGCAGTGATTTTGTTCGTTCTGTGCAAACAACTTACTCAAATCACTCCATTGTTAACCCACTTGTGGTAAAATCAAATTCACTAGATCAAGTACATGCAAAACGAAATTTGCCAAAAGTATAGTCCAAGCACACATTATTCTTTTACATTTTATCGTTCAAAATCTGCATTTTATTATGTAATCAGTTCTGTTAGATTGCAACAAGGCATATACTATTGAAGTTTGTTTTCGTATTTAGTAATCTTTTCCCACTGAAAATTGTTTCTTTATGAGTTTTGAATTCAATGTACTTTTCTATAACAGAAAGTAAAATGTACCTCAAATTGTTATTCCTGTTTTGGGAGATTTGTTTTCAAATAATAATTGTTTACAAAAAAGAAGAGCTGTTATCACAGGACATAAATTTGTCCCTGCGTTACACATGTAGTAAAAAACCTCTATTTACGTGATAATTGACATAACAGTTAAGTTTTCCAAAAACAAAAAATAGGATGAATTATGAATCTTTTTTATTTAAATGAACTAAATCTATTCAAGTTGACTTTTGACACTTATCTTTTAAGATCCACCAAATTCAAGAATGTTTGGCCTTGTCAAGAAAATATTAAAGTACACATAAAAAAGTAATATTTTTTAAAAAATTGATCACTTGGAGAATTTTGAACTAAATCTGACTTTTGAACTAAGTAAAAAGAAGATGATTTTTGTGGTTTAAGTTAGCTGAATTTCACTAATCTACTAAAAGTCTGTGTCCTCCCTAAAAATCCTACTCCTACAATGTCTCATGCTACAATATGAAGAGATAAACAGTGATTAAAACACAGGAATTGTTTAATATTCATATGGGGTTCAATCTTGTTAAAAGTTCAATACTTTTTCTTCTATGGATGATTTCAACTAGATGCAGGCTTCATACCCTATTTTTTGGTTCAACTTGAATTCAAACATGAACAGTTGCAATATTTACCTCTCAAGTAATGTCCAAACATGAGAATAACAAACACAGACCCATACACTACTAATTCTTGCATTCTGTTTTCTTTTTCTCTATCATCTGTTGTGCCTCTCTCACAGTGTTCCCCTGGTCACAGATAAGAATGTCTAATCTTCCCTTACTCAGGTAGTATTACAGTCTTCTTTTTAGATCTCAATACCCCAAAACAGAGAAAGAGGAAGAAGAAATTTAGCCATGCAACTCTGCTAAATTTGGTCCCAAAGCTATTCTTCTTCGAAAGTATCCAACACATGGTTCCTGGTTAATCTCCCAAGAAATCATTGCTTCAGACATTGCTAATCTTGCTTTATTAGGATTCTCCTTGAAGAATTAAACCACAACAAAAGTACATTCTAGAAGAATTTTTCTTCAACCCCATAAATGGATGCGTGTCATCCTTCACAAAGATTCAATTCATAGTGAATCAGCTAAAGGGCTAGGCTTTTTGAATAAAGTAAAACAGAATTAAAATAATCAATTACGTGAGAATTTTTTGGAAAAAAAACTTTCCCTTTTAGATATAAATCTCTTAAAAATTTAGTCCCACTGGTTAAAATTCATCTTGTCATGCCAAATGCAAGGATTTGTTCAAAGCCACTGTAATATGATTTGATGTTATATGTGATCTTGATTCTTAATTAAGGCAAAGGATAACAGTTATCCTGAAAAAAAAAAATCGTATAGATAGAAATAAAAGACCACGTATTTCTTAGTTCATATTTACAATCCTTGCTATTAAACACTTGAAAAGTTTATTAAGGAGGTTGTTCTTTCTTATTCAATCCACTATTAAAGTGGTTTAAGAAGAAGATTTTAATGTGGATTGATCATCATGTCTTGAACATTAATTTGACAAATTTATGTATGGTTTAGCTCATGATCTAACTTATGAATTCCATCTGCATGGTAACTCTCTGTGGCCAAATGAAGAAAGATCCTAGGAGCCAAGTACTTCAAGGCTGATGGAAACCTTGATCCATCAGACATATTATCTCCTGTGGATACTGATGGCCATGGCACTCACACTGCATCAACAGTTGCAGGCAATCTGGTCCCAAATGCAAATCTCTTTGAGTTGGCCAATGGGACTGCTCGAGGTGCAGTGCCATCGGCTAGGCTGGCAATTTACAAAGTTTGCTGGTCATCTAGTGGATGTGCAGACATGGACATACTTGCTGCATTTGATGCTGCTATACATGATGGTGTGGATGTCATATCTATTTCCATAGGTGGAGGGAACCCTAGTTATGTTAAAGACTCCATATCAATTGGTGCATTTCATGCCATGAGGAAAGGTATAATCACAGTGGCCTCAGCTGGAAATGCTGGTCCAAGCCTGGGAACTGTAACAAATACTGCACCATGGATTGTAACTGTGGCAGCTAGTGGCATTGACAGGGCTTTCAAGAGCACTGTACAGTTGGGAAATGGAAAGAATTTTTCTGTAAGTTTGTTTCTTTTGCATTATACGTATTTTGAAAGGCTGAAAGAAAGTAATAGCAGCCACAGTTCACAAAACGATAATCAAATTTTCATTTCATAGTTAGGTTCACACATACATCTATGATTCATTTAAATGGGACATTGGTAATAACTGAGATTTCCATGTGCTGTAGATTCTGTAAATAACATGTGGCATGATTGAGTGATCCATTAATTGGTTATACCTTGGGATTGATGGGGACTTTACAGAATGCAAGAGCAAATAATTTGTTGAAAGAATATAAAGCAAAATTTGCTTTACACATGGGAAGTGATATGGCTCTATTAGTATGCAATGTGACATTGTGTGTTTTGCAGAACTAACTTTGCAATTAACTTATGTGTGCACATCGATAATAATGGAGGATGTGCAGGGGGTAGGCGTGAGTTGTTTTGATCCGAAAGGAAAACAGTACCCTCTTGTCAGTGGGATTGATGCAGCCAAAGACTCAAAAGACAAGGAGGAGGCTAGGTAATTTTCCAATGTTTGTCAACAACACCTGAAAAATTGTTCAACAATAACAAGGAACATTTTGATTTACTGACAGATTCTGCTTTGAAGGCAGCTTAGAGCCAAATAAAGTGAAAGGAAAACTTGTTTACTGCAAATTAGGAACATGGGGCACTGAAGCTGTTGTTAAAGGAATTGGGGGCATTGGTACTTTAATAGAAAGTGACCAATTTCCTGATGTTGCTCAAATTTTCATGGCACCTGCTACCATTGTGAATAGTAGACAAGGTGACACTATTACAAAATATATACAATCCTCAAGGTAAGAAAACTCTTATTTGTTTTTGAATCACTTCTCAATATAACTGCTCACTGATTTTTCTATAGCTTGTTCAAACCAACAAAATAATTCCTCTGATCAGATTATCTAAACCATCAATTTTACATTTAATTTTTTGTTGAACCAAGATCACCATCAGCAATGATATACAAGAGCCACGAGGTGAAAATGTCAGCTCCATTTACTGCTACATTTTCATCTAGAGGCCCAAATCCAGTATCCCAAAATGTTCTCAAGGTACGAATACGAATATTTGCAACCTTCCTTTGTAGTTGGTGGTCCTCTATTCTGCCACAAAGTACTTACATTTTAATTTGCCACAAAGGTTTGAAAACATTCTTTTGAATATTTTACCATACATATTTGTTAAGTATTCAAGTCTTTTTAAAAAGCTACAAATTTTTTGACATAAGTACACCAGACTTATGAACATGTATAATATAAGCATTGCCAACCAACGTGAAAATTATTCATGTTATGAGGGATTTTAATAAAGAAAGAAGATAGATGTTATTCTTATTTGTAGAAAATAGGAAATAATTTATGATGAAAATAATTTATAATTTTTTTTTCGATAATATCCAAGAAGTATGATTTTAATTTGGACATATAGAATTGTAGTTATATATTTATTATGTTTTATGGATTTTTATACATATTTATATGCTTATTATATGGGTATTGTATCTTCTATATTAGGGTGTTCAATGATCCTTTTTGTGCAGCCTGATGTTGCAGCTCCTGGCATTGACATCTTGGCATCTTATACTCTGAAGAAGTCACTCACTGGTTTGAAGGGGGACACTCAATTTTCAGAATTTATTCTTATGTCTGGGACTTCCATGGCATGTCCTCATGTTTCTGGAGTTGCAGCATATGTTAAGTCATTTCACCCACATTGGACTCCTGCTGCAATTAGGTCTTCTATTATCACCACAGGTAATTAAGATTAAATCCTAATTCCACTTTTCTCAGTTGTTTTATTTGCAGCACATGCCCAGTTTGCAAAGTGTAGAGTAAGTAGTATATGGACAATGAAGAAGATGTTTACATTTTTCATCTGATACAAAATCCTTATGTATTGTACTGTATATAAGTTTGTTGACTTTATGATAATTATCTTAAAAGTTATATGAATGATAATTTTGGTTGAGATATAACTTATTCACATAGTATATATAGAATTGAACTGCAGAAGATATTTTGAGATGGCTGACATGTTTATATAATATTTTGTAAGCCAAACCAATGAGCAAGAGAGTTAACAGTGAGGGAGAATTTGCCTATGGTGCTGGTCAATTGAACCCAACAAGAGCTGTTAGCCCTGGTTTGGTCTATGACATGGATGACTTAGGGTATATCCAGTTCTTATGCCATGAGGGGTACAAAGGTTCCAGTTTATCAGCTTTAGTTGGTTCACCAGTAAATTGCTCCTCTTTGCTTCCTGGGCTAGGCCATGATGCTATCAACTACCCCACAATGCAACTGAGCCTGGAAAGCAGTAAAGGCACAAAATTAGGAGTTTTCAGAAGAACAGTGACCAATGTAGGTCCTGCTCCAACCATCTACAATGCAACCATTATTTCACCTAAGGGAGTGGAAATCACAGTGAAGCCAACTAGCCTCAGTTTTTCTAAAACCAAGCAGAAGAGGAGCTTCAAAGTAGTTGTGAAAGCCACATCTATTGGAAGTAGCAAAATTGTATCAGGCTCCCTTATATGGAGAAGCCCACGTTACATTGTAAGGAGCCCTATTGTTATCAACAATCCATAATAAGGTTATATTTAGCAGTGACCTAATTAACTAAGCTTTTAAAGTTCCCTTTGTATCAATTACAGTTTGTTCATCATGTAATTACAAATTTCAATAAAGATGGTATGCTATAACTTTTCACTGGAACTTCATGGCAACTCCAAATGGACCACATGACCGAACAAAACTGGAAGTTACTTTGTTTACGGTTTATGAATATTTAAATTAATCAGTTAGCCCTTATATCTTCAAAAAGTGATTTTTTTTTCATTCTTCCTTAGTGTTAAGTATTGTGATGTATAACTGTATAAGATAATCAATAATTGAAGTAATTATACAATTATTATATTTTATTTTACGTGGACATATAAAATAATTTTACACTGAATATGCCTCGATTCCCAAGGTAGATCGCTGCAATGTAGGTTGAGACAAAGTGACTCTAGAGTCCGTTATTTTTTTTTTTACAATGGTGGAAGATTTAGCATTTAATGGGTAAGGAGATGATGGAAATATCCTTCCTGGAATTTGCAAAGATACTTGTTCATACATGAATTTTATTGCAAAATGTTCGTTCCTTGAAAATATATTGGTGTTTTTAGCTAACTTCAAAACAATAAGATTAGTTTCTTTTCTAAATTGTAGGATAGTTCTACTTGTATTATCTTTCATTACAAGAAAATACATATTTTTACAAAAAAAATTGACAACCAACAAGTAAAAATCAACGTGAAGTAGTTAATAGAGTTGAAATTACATTGCATAGGTAAACTTTAAAATAATAAATGCTAGTCATTAGAAAGATTACTTTAAGTAATATCAACTAGTCGTAAAGCTCTAAATTGCACACAAATATGAGAGTATCTTTTAAGTATCACAGGGACTAGAAGTGGTGGCAAACCAAGGAAGAAACAATTTTGGAAGCCAATTCTAAACAAATTAAGTACTAGACTAAATGCTTGGAATGAGAGATTTTTGTCGTTGGTAGACCAAATTTGTCTAACCAAGTTAGTTTTTATAGCATTACCCCTATTCTATTTATCATTTTGTAAAGCTCCATAATTGGTGTGTAAAAGCATCATTAGTATTCAAAGGAGGTTTTTGTGGAGGTGAGTGAAGGAGAATAGATCTATATCATGGGTTAGCTGAGAAAACCTGTGTAAATCTAAAGAAGAGAGAGGGTTGAGTTTTAAAGATATCCAAAAGTTTAATTATGCTCTCTTGACTAAATGAAAATGACGTTGGTTGAGTGAAGAAAAAGGGAAGTAGAAAGATTTATTGTTATCAAAATACAATGTGGATTTAGGTAACAATCACACCTAAATGAAATTCCAATCCTGGTGGTGAAGAGACTTACTTAAAGTATGTCACGAGGAAGAAGGTGCAGGTTAGTTTCAAGAAGCAATAGGTTGGAAAGTCAAAGTTGGGTGTGGGTAGACAACAATAATCTCAAAACACTGTTCCCTAGGATGTACTCCATATCTTTGGATCTGGACCAAAAGGTGGGAGAGGTAGGTGTGTGGGAAGTATCTGAATGGCAGTGGCGTTTAAAGTGGAGGCATGCTCGGTTCGTATGGGAATCTGCACAAGAGGAAGAACTTTTAAGGTACATATCCAAGGTCAAATTGAATAGGGAGGTGAAGGATGAGCAGGTGTGGGGAAGTGAAGAACCATTCACTGTGAAATCAGCTTATGAATGCTTAACCAATCACGCCAGAGGTTCTCATGATGGTCTCTTCAAGAACCTCTGGAAGGTTAAAGCTCTGCTCAATGTGTTGATCACTGTTTGGAGGGTTCTGTTGGATAGAATTCCAAATGGAGTGTGCTTAATTAGGATAAGGGTGGTGGTAAACACAACTACATGTGCAATGTGCCAGGCTTCAGATGAAACAACTCATCATCTGTTTCTAGAGTGTAAGTATGCACAATGTGTATGGTCTATGTGTTTTAGATGGATTGACATTATGTTTGTACAACATAACAACTTGAAGCTGTATAAGAAAATGATAAAAAATGGTAAGAAGAAGAAATGTTTCTTATTCTCTTATGTGTATATTACATCACTTCATGTATAGGAAATATATAGGAGTTTCTCTCCCCAAATTACAATCTAATTAGGTAGGATACTAATCATGAGATTCTATAATTATTAAATTAATTGCATATAATTGGGTACAGTATCGTCAAATATTGCATACAATAATTGCATATAATTTGATAATTATTATTTCCTTAATACTCCCCTCAAGTTGGTAGGTGAAGATCAAGAACCCCCAACTTGTGTCGTAGCGTCAAAAATCG
>Ga0123342_1006165_pt1 | contig 16809 bp, 11 predicted proteins | sample Turbeawhitnodule_FD_89960 | JGI IMG/M metagenome (GOLD analysis project Ga0123342, IMG submission 89960) | Root nodule microbial communities of legume samples collected from Mexico - Turtle bean Mexico white nodule | ecosystem: Host-associated > Plants > Roots > Nodule | place: Mexico: Nepantla... | reverse complement strand
TATTTGATGTTTATGGCTTAGTGTGATTGCTGAGACTAGCTTTACTTGTTTACTGTATTTTATTCAAGTTTCTTCTATTTTATTTTCTGTTTTAAAAAGAAGTTAAGTGTAGGTTTTTCTTTTTTTTTTTTTGCATTTACTGTATATTTGGTAAAGTAGCATTTGAATTTTAGTTAGATGTGGTTTCTGTGCAGTTGTGGGTATTCTTTGTGCGAATGTTTGGTTTAACTTTAGTAACCGTGTTTAGAATTTTTCTAATATTATGTTTCTTTGATTTAGATGACACTTTTTTAATTTGTTTGGTAACTTATTAACAAATTTGATGCTTATCGCTGTGCTTGGTTTTTGCTTTAGTGATTTTTTTTAGTATAATGTTTCTGTGAATAGATGTCACCTTTTGAATTTATTGCATTTTGTCAACTTATTTGATGTTTATGGCTTAGTGTGATTGCTGAGACTAGCTTTACTTGTTTACTGTATTTTATCTCTTTCTTATGGTGGTTGAAATAAAAATGTTCTCTCTATTTTATTTAGATGGTGAATGCGGTTCTTTTCTTTTTCTGATTGTTGGGTTTTCATGTTGCTCTTGCTGGAGGTGGAATTTAGTTTCTATTGGACATGCAGGTTGAAGGTGGAAGCTATTGAGTGTTGAATTATTTGGCTTGAGAAGTTGGAACTTGTTTTTGGAAGTGTCCCTCTTCTGGTTGTGATTACTAAGTTGACCAGTGACCAAAATAGATTGGATTGGAGGCGTTCAGAATTGGGTTTATTGTGATATTTCGAGAAAATAGCTAAAACGGGGTCTCTTTGTTGTGTGGCTTCAAGGCCACATGGATCAAATGCAGGCAGTAGGGACTGGTCCATGGGTCCAAATGAGCCCTTCTGGCGAACAAATTCAAGTTTTTCACCACCTCCAACGAGGTGGGATTTCAGATTCCAGTCTGAAGGGATACCGTATAGTGCGAATGACAGCATTCAACTCTACGGGTCTTCTACATCATCAAATGATAAAGAAAGTAGGGGCTGGGTCCGAGGCAACCACCTATATGATCTTCACTATTCTGCTTCAGATGGTACTGGTATTCTCCTCAGCAGTCCATCTGACCTTTCTCAGGGTCCTCAGTGGACACCTCCTACAATACAAGAAATCAGTATTGACAATTATGAAACTTCAGCTAGGAAAGGTAAATCCTTTAATATATGAATTTTCAAAGTAGTATGACGTAGATGTTTGTAAACAACAGGTAGCACTTGCTGCCAAGATACGATTATATATTCCCTAAGATCTTTTAAATGGAGTTGTTGTTCTATCTTTTCTTTTTCCTTCTTGAAACTTATTGCTCCATTTGCTTTCATCGATGTTTATTATGTAAAATAGTTGGACTTTCAAATAGAGGGGAGGCAGCAAGTCTGGTATGTAATGTTGAGGATGAAACATGTAATTGTTCCTTCCTGCCTATGATAAGTGTCAGCCAGCAGTGTTGAGTAATATTAGCTTTTACTTATTGATATGGTGAATAACATAAGGCAACCATTTTGATAATGTTGCAGGAAAATAGTTGAAATTTAAATGTAAAGTTAAAAGTAATTATGAAAAAGAAGACTTGCTTTTTGCAGGTTGCAGAAAGATGATTGAGGGTTGAGGTCAAGCAATGTTGTATGGATTTGGAATTTGGATGCGTGCCTTTTAGAGATTAATCAGGGTTTGGTTACCAAGGCATTGTATGTTGATTACTTCATATAAAGTAGAACGGAGTTCAGACTCTGACTGCTTGTAAAAAATGGTTTACATATGAGATAATGAAGCCTTAATGCTGTTAGGGCAGTTAGTCTCTATAGAGGTTGCTTAAAGAAGGGTCTTTTTAGTAATCCAAAGCTAAAAAATTTCATTTACATCCTATTTGTATACAGCCTAGTGAAATAGAGAGGAAGTTGTTAATTGTATGAGTGGTATTTTATTGTATTGTATTGTACTGTCTGTATGTATAATAGTTCACTGCTAGATAATTAAGGCCTGTTTAGATTGAGAAAATGCTTTCGTGCATATTTTCTCATCACTATTAAATACAGAAAGCTACTTAGTTTTCACCTTGTTTCATAATTTTAAAATTTATAGAATAAAAGCAAAAGCCGAAGTGACACTTTTGTAGTTAAAAGTGAACATAGAATATGAAAACAGAACATTTTCTCAATCTAAAGGATCTCTTAAGTTACTTTTAGTTCCGTCCTACTGAAAAAGTGTTTGGGGAAAAAAAGTGCTCAACAATCTTGTTGGTTATTATCAAATACTCATTATGTTCCTTTGACATTTACTATGAAGGAATGAAACAATACACAATAAACATGTTTTTGGTCATTTTTTGTTTGTAGAGCTAGGGCTTACATCAAATTGTAGAGAGCTGAACTAGTATTTCTGTTGATTGCCAGGTCTTCTGTAGCATGACATGACATGAGGAAACCCATATATTGATAAATCTGGTCTCAGTACAGAATTGAGTCATGATTTCTTCTAATTCTGCCTCTAAATTATATAGCTTTAACTTTTTCATTTTTTAATTTGTGAAACGTAATAATTTTCCTTTTACTGTGAATCATGGTATCATTCGATTCCTTGAGAATTGACTTTGGATCATAATTTATCTGTTTGTTAATGTGTCAATCTTTATATTCGGGGTAGCAATTGATGGTACTGTTAAATCGTTCTGATATTAGTAACATTAAAACTGTTGCATTCAATTTTGTTTGCGGTTTATTTTTTCACTATAAAATTGTTTGTTGTTAATTCTGCATATTGAACTGCTCCCTTCTCATTTGTACTTTTGATAGATCATCATCCTTCTGCGGGCAGGACATCTTTTACTCCCACTAAGGAGGTACTTTTCCGCTTAAGAACTACTAAGCAAATATTCGGGCGGCAATAATTTCTCACGTTTTTGTCTTAAGAAATAAGCTAACAGGTAAGGAATATATGCAGGGAACATCTGTAAATCCAAACAGTGGGTGCTCAACATCATCTCTGTCGGAAAGTAGTGAATCTGAGTCTACTACAAAATCACATTTATCCTGTCAGAGGAATTTCTCTAATCTTCGTTCTTTCATCTCTAAACCCATTCATCCTATGTCTTTTAATGATCTAAAAACTACTAGAGATGCCTTTGATCCTGCAGTTACAGATTTTACAGAGTTTGATACTTCTACTCCACTCCGAGATGGCCAGTGTTGGAGTAGTGCCAGCAGCAGTCAAGAGTTTGCTGATGTTACTGAGTCATTTGAATTAGAACCACCTGGTGGACCACATTTTCCTTCCGATGGATTTAGGTGTGGCTTGTGTGAAAGATTTCTCTCGCAGAGATCACCTTGGAGTTCTCGTCGCATTGTGAGAAGTGGAGACATGCCTACAATTGGGGTTCTTCCTTGTTGTCATGCATTTCATTGTGAATGTTTGGAGCAAACAACACCAAAGACACGGAAAATCGATCCTCCTTGTCCTGTATGTGTAAAATTGGAAGAGGAAAATTCTCCTGATCACCGGGGCTTTTTGAGATTGACGAATGGTTTTCCTAGGCATAAATCATCTCGTGGCGATGGACCTTCCAGACCTTGGGGCTGTGCACAGGTTGGTGATTGTGTTGAAGGTGCTCTGCATGCGCCCCCACGCAATGCTATGTTCATGCTTAATCTTAGGAAGAACCTTTCGCTGAAGGGTAGTCTAAGTAAGGAATTTCCAGGTAAGGTGAGGAAAAATGGGACATTTTCTTCACAGCTGTTTAGTGGAAGTTCGGCTGATGGGAAGGAAGTTGGTTGCTCCAAGGCTACTGCAAGTTCAAGTGTGTGGAGGTAATAGCAAATGTTGGTAAGTTGTGACTTACACCTAGAGATTTGCAGAAGCTGACTCTCCCACTTTGTTGAGCAAAATTTGACTCTCCCTAACATGTTCCACATTTTGTATAGATTCATTTGTTGTATGTGTTTTGGAATTCACTCCTGAAACTTTATCTTATTTTGCCTCATTTTATGTATTTAATTAGTTTCATCTTCAGTTAGGGTTTTAAAACATTTTCTTTTGCTGATTGAAAGTTTAATTAAATTTTCCGTACAGGCTAATATTGCATATATAATGAACTACGTTGAGGATTGTAGAGGAATATGCAATGCTCAAAAGTTTTGTTTAGGATAATGCTCAGTGGTCGTTTTTGTCTGAAACTAATCTGATTTTATTTTCAAGAGTTTCTAAAAGCAGGAAATTAAAGTAGAACATGTTTTCTTGAAACAAATAATCTTTTCCTCTTCAGAGAAAAAACTATAAGTTCAATATTAAGTAAATTGAGTTGTCTCACGAGTTAAATATTTTTTATGATTAAAATTTTAAATTTTGGTACTAAACATTAAATTTTAATAGAGATAACACTTAACATTTTGAAATATTTTGAAAGATTAAAACTTAATTTACCCTTAATCGTATTATTGTTTTCATGCTATTTTAACAATTAATGTCTATCCAGTGCCTGAAATTACAGCAAGCCCAATTCCTTTTTTTTTTTTTTCTAAAATAGGATTTAAACCTCGGAAAATTCTTCTTAAACCCAGTTTTTTAATCTGCACCTACATAGTTTTAAATTTTCGAAGATGTCCTTCATTCTGAAAATAAAAATCCAAAATTGGAAATAACATATGGAAAAAGTAGATCTGGAATGGAAGAGATTAATATGTTCTGGGAATAAAAATTCTAAATAGAATTCAAAAATCAATATCCCATTTTAGAAATAAAAAATCTGCACAAAAATTTCGTTTCAAAAATGAAATCTGGAAACATATTTTACAAAAGGGGTCCCAAATGTATTTGTAGATATTCCTTCATTTTATTTAAGGGTATTTTTGCCTTTTCACACTGAAATTGGTGCAGTGGTGCAGGAAGTAATTGTCTTAAACCTCTGACCTGGACTCCCCTTTAATGGATGGCCCACCACAATACTGGCCTTATTTCAAGGCAATGTACATTTAAATGGGGATTCTTTCTTCCTACACTACCGTACCTTCTTGTGCCACTCTCATACTAAATGTGAAAATATCGTTTTGTCCTTTTTTTTTGCGCCACTCTCTTGGTTTTGAAATAAGCCTATGGATTATGTAATCCAGATATATCCCGGATTACATAATTCAGAAGTCAATCTATTCCGGAAAAATATATCCGGAAGTGGTTATTGAGTTTCGGAAATAAAAATCCGGAAACAAAATTTAAAATTCTATTCTGGACAAAAAAATCCAGAATTGATAAATAATACATTCTGGAAAAAAAAATCCGGAAAAGAGATTATTGTGTTTCGGAAATAAAAATCTGGAAACAAAAATGAGAAACTCATTCCGGATAAAAAAATCTGTAATATAAAATTTCGTTCCGGAAAAAGAAATCCAGAACACATATTTCGGAAATTTTTTTTAAGGATAGTTTCGTCATTATTTCCATGATTTTTTAGAGGAGTCAATGAATGAACTCCACTTTAAAATAAGATGTGTAAAGTGAGAAAGTAAAAAATAATTTTTTTGTTAATTTAAAGTGGGTGGAATGAAATTTAAAAGGCACTTTAATTAAAAACAAGCGTAGGTAGATTCTTCTTTTTATACTTGATAACATTTGAAAGAATGATTGACACAGAAGGAAGATACGCAAGGCACAGCACATGATTGCATAGTTGGATTAGCATAGAAGAAAGACAAAATCCATAAAATATCTCACATCCTTTCTGCTCATAACTCATCCATTGTACCTTAGCCCAAGACCAAGATGTTACATCTCTGCCTGCACCACAAAGATCTCCATCAACACAATGTGGACCTAACCCATTTATAGTACACATTATTTAACCTAAGGTTAACCTATGAAAAATGTTTGCTAGAGTGAAATAAAGAATAATAAACTCAAGAAATATAGAGGAAAAACTCTTGTTTGATTGAAAAATAATTATAAGATTTATTATTGAAAAATAAAAGTACTATTTTCATGTCTTATTTTTTTTAATTTTTTCTCGCCGCCAATTTCAATATTTACAAACAAGAAGGGGTCACAAGAATGGAAAGAATAATAGTGTAACATAAAATTAGAGTGTATTATTCTCTCTTTATTTTTACTCATCTCAGTGTATATTTCGAGATAAAAGTGTTGTAACTTTAAACTAGTATTATTTCAAAAACTTTCTTACGTGCTTCTTTCTAAGGTTATTTTTCATGCATATTAGGTCAAATTAAGTGCAAATTTTTAGGATTACATGGAAAAAGAAGTCGAAACAGAAAACAAAGTTATAAAAAATGATTATTGGTTGAGGGTACTAATCTAATATGTTTGAGGAAAAGGGTAAACAGCATGGCATGCGTGGGTAGCTATCTTCCCAATAGCACTGAAATGGACCAACTATAGTATCTTAGCATTCCCCCACAAGGTACTACTAATAGGACCCCATGGCCAAGTTTAGTTTCTGATGGCATTAAAATTTGAAGAGTTTTCAATATTGATAACTACTTGAAGGGACCATTCTCACTGCTTTCTCCTGTCATGTGCTTCTGCCTACTTAGCTCTAGACAATTGCACATTCTATTCACAAACGTGATGCATAAATAGGGTTTTGGAATTGCCTACTGTCTATGCCATGTCCAATCACAACATGAAGTTCAAAACCTAAACAGAAGATGCTAAATTCATATGCCATTGAGACTAAGACACTAAGGCAACAATTTTAGTTTTTCTAATCACTCTCTGCTTCTCTTCTTTTCACTTGTTTCAAAGAAAGCGTTTTATGTATTCATGACATGCATGAGTGTGTATATATGAAATAGATTAAAAAAAAAATCTAACTTTTAGATATATATATATATATATATATATATTTTTTTTTTTTTTTTTTTTTTTAATTTGAATGGAGGTTTGTTAATGAATGATATAATAACTTCTAGTAAGATGTGCGAATAGGGGCTTTCCGAACCCTTATAAGTGTCAACAGTTTTTTTAAAAAATGAGTAAAGTTTTATATATTTTGATTTTTCACTTCATTTTTCACTTTTCTTCCTTTTTACACTTCACCAGAGACATATATTTTGTTGTTCATGTTCTAGAAAATCATCCCCAACTCTTCGAATCTTTATCTCTCAATCAAAGGAAAAAAATATTTAAAATTTTTGAAGCTCCATTTCTCTCGACTTGTATTAAGACTTCCAATTGATATATTCATTTTCCTTTTCCTCTATTTAGTTTTTCAGAATTGGTTTTCATCTTTCCCATTTATCATATCCTAGATCACTTCTTTTCCAACTCTTAGTACATTGTTTTTGTTTTTTAACAAATTGTATTGTTCTTATGTGGTGCATTTTTCATCTAAAATTACAATGTTTTTGCGAGTTTATTGTTTCTGATCAACTATATGTATCTTTTGATAATATGATATTTCTTCTCTTTTTAAGGTTATTTACTGTGATCTTGATTTGTTTATTGTGTTCTTGCTAATTTAACTAATTGATATTAATTGATTGATTTCATGTGTCTGTGTTAATCAATTGAAATTTTAATTTGTTAATTTGTCTGCAAATATTTTCAATCGTTGATTTCTAGAAACTTCATTCTCAAGCTTTTCTTTTTCTAAATTTAGACTATAAAAAGACAGCTTGAATACACATGAAGCATCAATTCCACCTTACCATCTTTGATGCTACCCCACTAGTGGCACGATCAATTAAGAATGAAAACTCAAATTTTTTATCCTTGGTATAAGCCAGACTGAGAAAAAAAAAATAGAATTGTTTTATTTACATTTTGTCAAGATTGTAGAAAACCCATAAACTTTAAAGCAACAAAACTAATAGATGCTACTCTCAAGTTCTTCTATTTAATTTTCGAGTCTTGCATGCTCTAACATTATCTATAATCAAAACATGAAATCCTAATAAAATTAAGAAGGTTAAAGAATTTTACCGGATAATAATTTAGCGTCTTGGATTTAGGTTTTGATTTTAGAGTTTAGGTTATATTGTTGAGTAACTTGAAAGGGTCAATCATTTCTATAATCTCGGAAACTGCATGACATTTTTAAGGCTCATACATGTCAATGTTGCAATTTTTTCTCCTCGATGATTTCACTGTACAGAGAAAAATAATAATAAAGAACTCGTTTGAGAAAATCTCAATGTAAAACTACTTGTGGTCATATTTGTTGTTATACGGAATTACCTCACTACTACAAGAAAATAATTGAATAGAAACCAATTTTAGAAAAAAAAATTTAATTATTATATCGATTAAATTAAAAATTAAAAAACTTTTAATTTCTAAATTAGTTTCTATTATTGATAAATAATTTCTAATTTGGTATCTAATTAACTACCAAGGTTTTTGCTACCAAAGTTAGAATCTAAATAATTGGTAGTTAAAACCTTGATAGCTAATTAAATACAAATTTAGAAACTATTTATTAATAATAGAAACTAATTTAGAAACCAATAATTTTTTAGTCTCTAAAATGATTTTTAATTTAATCACTATAACAACTAATTATTTTTTATCTCTAAAATTGGTTTCTATTTAGTAATTTTGTGTAGTGTCTCTTTTCCAACAAGGAATGATATATTGACAACTTGCTTCATTATACAACCTTTAATTGATGAAATAAAAAAGGGTATTTTTATCATTTCATATAAAAATTGAAATTTTAGATAAAGAAAGAGGGTTGTATACAGAAGTAAGGTTGTCAATGTATCATTTTTCTTTTCCAACTCCATTAGTAGGAATTGAACCAATCTTCATAAATTAACTTAATTCCACAACCTTATTATTTGCTATTTTACTACTCCAGCCTACAGAATCTATGTTAGGCCAATTAAAGTAAACTTCATAAGACACTACAAGAAAATCATGAAATAAAAACTAATTTTTAGATACCAAAATAATTAGTTGTAATAGTAACTAAATTAGATACCATTTTAGAAACTAAAAAATTTTCTGGTTTTTAAATTAGTTTCTATTATTGTTAAATAGTTTCTAAATTGGTATCTAATTAGTAACCAAAGTTTTAGAGACCAAATTTAGAAACTAAATAATTGGTAGTTAAAATTTTAGTTGCTAATTAGATGTCAATTAAGAAACTATTTAACAATAATAGAAACTAATTTATAAACTAATTTTTATTTAGTTTTTAAAATGGTCTCTAATTTAGTTACTATTGCAACTAATTATTTTAGTATCTATAAATTGGTTTCTATTTCATGATTTTCTTGTAGTTGTTGGTTATTCAGATTTTATTATTATTAATTTTGATTTTATTACCCTTAAACTATTTTACTGTTATATTGCATTAATGGTTAATTTACAGGTTTGTTAGTATTCCTATTTTATAGTTTCCAGTAATTGTAATTTTTTTATTATATATATATGATTGAGTAAATCAAAATGAATTAAATCAGTTTTGCAATTTTGTGCAATTACGTTTAATCAGTTGCTACAACTTTTTTCCTTCTCTTATTTCCTTCAATCAGTTCCTACAACAGTAGTGAGACCAGCCAACTTACAATGAATTTCACTTCAACATGGTCTTTCTTTGTCTTTGTAAAGCCTAGTAACCTAAAAAGTTAATGAACAAATAGTAAGAAAAGGTTATTCATGAAAAATCAAAGGCATTCAAATATTCAATTAAAGCATGATTTTTGTACTATCACGTTTTTCTTTTCCTTTCAAGAAGGTGTAGGCTTTGATTATTAAACCACTAAAACTATAGTCTAAAATCAGTGATTAAATGTCATCCAATACGATCTAAGATAATGTGACATGGTTCCTGCCTTCTAGTCTTGAATGCATTCACTCCATTATAAAGATTTAGATCGTGTATCACTTGCCTCAATAAAAGGAATAGCTAAGAAACACTAATACTCAACATCCACTATTGTATCTTGAAATTCATAAATTTATTACAATATAGAATATATGGAACTGGAAAATATAAGTTAAACAAAAAGCATAATATTTAAAAGACTAAATACATGCTTGACTTAATAAATTTACTGAGCTACTGACCTGATAAATGCAAGAGCTAAATTTTGGATGAACTTCATCAACTAGTGGTTGGTGGGCACCTGCTCTCATCAAATAAATCAAAATGCAAATATAGAGACTATAGATGTATTAGAAATATAAAAATCTTAAAAGGAAATTTAGCAGGACAACTAGAAAATAACAAACCATGATACTTTGTTAGAATTTGTTGGGAATATCTTGTTGTCCATTTAGAGTTTATATAAAGAATTCTATTTTATATAAAACGAATTTCAGATATTATTAGGTTCAAGGGAAAAAACTTATTGATCTCAGATCAGGGTGATGACGAGTCTCAGATCAGTTTTAAAATTTGAAAGAGTGACAGATTCTGGAGCCTCAACTATTGTTATTGCTTCCTTCTTATCAAACCCAAAAAATGAGCTTGCTATCAAGCGATTCAATCCATTAAGACTATTAATAAAAATTAAATCTTCGATATGGTACTTATATGATGGTGGGTTTTGTAAGTTCAGATTCCTGATTTTATGATGGGTTTATTGAGAAATATGTCGTATAGCAGTATCTTTGGATGGTGACAAATCTAATGTAATTAAGTCCAAGGAATTTGGAAATTTCCTTTTTGTAGTTGTAGGAACTATTTTCTATGGATGTCAAGCTACTTTTTGACTTTGATGTGTGGATCTGGAAGGATATCATGATGTTGGTTTTTGTGTGTGATTCGATTACTAGTAGAGGTTAAGCTTTATGGAAAACGAAGCATTATTTCTGTAGTATCTCCATGGGTGTTACTGAGCGTGAATGACACAATTTCTTGTTGTCCTATTGTTGCATTAGTAGTATGATGTGTTTTCTTTTGTGTAGATTTGTTTATATTAGAATTATTCAGGTCTGTAGGGATTTTCCTTCCTTTAGACGTGTACTAGGTTTTGTGCTACTTTTTTTGCTGGCTTTTCTACACATAGTTGTTTTCTTTTTGCTTTCCTTTGCTTTTATGGGTTTTGGAAGAATGTATAGATAGCTTGTCTATCTCTTTTGTATAAGGGTTGAAGTACCCCTAAAATACTCCTTGTTCTTTTATTCTATTAATTATTCGTCGATAAAAAAAACTTAGTTGATGATGGTATATCCAAATTCAAAAGTCCCAACGAATCGAACTACCACATGATAGAATAAAAAAACATAATAAGAAATAAAGTCACACGCATTGTATATTAACTGTTCAAAAAAAATTTGAGCATCAAATTCATTACTTTGTTTGATTGTTCAAAGTAGCCAAATGTAAATACGTTAGTAATAACTACCTAACATGGTAGCCTCCTCTTCTTCTAGCATTTTTTATTTATTTATGTTTTTAAATGGAGATGGAGAAGCTTGTTGGAAATGAAGGAATATAAATTTATGTTCGAAGTTGATGTAAGTTGATTTTATGATTGCACATTTTATTAGTTGCTCTTTGTTTATGATTTTTGATTTAGCAATTATGGTGAGAACCCTAAGAAGATTCCGACTGGACACAAACTTAACCAAGTGTGTTAAGTAAGTGTGAATGTTCACTTCAGAAAAAACACAGATGTATAGTGATTATGATGATGAAGGTGCGGAAGCTAACATGAACAAAGATGAAGATGACAATATGTGGACAAAAAATAAAGAAGACAAGAGAAAGAAGATGAGAGGTAAATGGCGCAAAGAGGAAGCAAAACAGAATTAAAATGAAAAAGATGAAGAAACAGAGGAAGCTTATGGAATGGAAGATGTCACGCCACTTGGAGCAGAAGAACTCCAAGATGAGTTGTGCAAGAGCCACCAACACTTGAGATATTATCCACCCAAGATTAGACCCAGAGCCGCCACTTGAGATGTTACCCACCCAAGATAAGACCCATATAAAAGGAGTACTCAGACTCACAAATTCACTCAAGCAGAGTTTCTTTACTTCAAATTTTCAATGTGAAAATACATGAGGCAAGACACCATATTTATAAGAAGGGGTGCCTTGGTAGGCAAGATGGGTGAAGGGTAGAAATGGAATGGGAGAGGGGTAGCCTAGGGTGTTGACCATGGTCAAAACCGCATCTTTATGCATAGCTTCTAGAAGGTAGGTTAAAAACCCTAATTCTAGGTGCCCTCTCTTGAAAAAGTGTGCTTGGTACAAGGCCATTTCGCTAAGTACACTCCCTTTTATGCTATGTGGACCTACTCTTAGCCTATTTCTATTTGGACCCCTAAAGTGAGCCCAATTTATTTACATAAATTTTCTCTTGTGGAAAGACCAGAAGGAAGAACTTCTCATATTCTGGTTTATAGCTTGTACTTCTTCTGCTGATGCTTTCTCGAGGTTTGGTGGGGCCCGACTTTCTATACTAAGATGATTGACCTTTTTGTGAAGTGCTTGATGTGTCTTTAATCATCTGTTGGTTGTTGTGGTTTGTATCATGCCCCCCTGGTTGGAAAGAATTCGTCCTCGAATTTAGATTTCCTGCAAATAACATGGTTAGTTTGTCCCCAGAGAAGATATTTCTAAGTTTAGGATGTGAAACAAACTTATGTTCATGACGCTTGAGGAGTTCACATGGGTGAATTCTAGATACAGGTAATGTTTGTAGAGAATATTTAGGGAAGAGATGATTTGTTTGTGAAAATCCTCTTAGAAGGGGAGAATCTTTAAGAGGTTTTTGAAGATCATCCCTAAAATTCTTTATCAAAGATGTTAAGTATTTAGAATTATTTGGGAATGAAAAAAAGGGAAGAAGTATACCTAGGAGACACAGTTATTTTCGTATGGGTTAACAAGATGAGACTCGCTTTACTTTCCTCTTCTTTTTCATTTTTCTATTTTGGTTTTTGTTTTAATTTGGTCTTGATTTACCTCTTTTATCATTATGGTTCTTTTATTTGGACAATTGGCAGCTATGTACCCAAAACCTAAACATTTAAAACATTTTGTGCTTGAAGTTTTGGTGGGTGACTTAGGGGTAGAGATGGAAAGGGTTGTCTTTAGAAACTCTAAGGTGAGAAGTGGTTTCAGAAAGAAAAGTTTTCGTAGAAGTTTTGTTTTTATCCTTCCATGAAGATTTGTAGAAGCCATCATTATGAGTATATTTGAAATTTGTTTGCTGCAAAAGTTGTGATTCCACCTTGATTGCTAGGGAAACCAATTTTTCTAAAGAAGAGTACTCATATAACTCTACAATATCTTGGATTTCTCTCTTTAAACCACTCACAAACCTAGTGATCTTTGACTCTTCACTATCATGCATATTAATTTTAGTCAAAGTAGTTTCTAAGTCTTTAAAGTATTCATCTACTGGCCTAGGTACTTGATGAAGTCATTAGAGCTTCAACAAGAGTTCCTTCCTGTAAGAAGGAACAAATCGCGCGCGCATGCATCACTTTAAATCACTCCAAAAGACCACAATTGGCCACTTGTTTAGCCCAATGTCCATTACCGTCTGATGTCAGCATTGTCTGACATAGCCTACAAATTCTAGGGATGCTAAACTAATTTTTTGGTCCTCTTCGACCTCATACACTTTAAATATTTATTCCACTTTAGCTTCTCATCCTAAATATGCATTTGGGTCACTATCCCCACTAAAACTAGGTAACTTTACAAAATAAAAAGAATTCTTTAGTTGATGTTGGTGTTGATGGCGCCTTTCTTCAAAATTATGCACTCTCCAATCTTGGTCTTCGTCTTCATAACTCCTATAGTGCATATGATGTCTTGTATGGTGCCTAGGCTCCCGCCTCCTTTCTCGGACCATGCTTTCTTGGTTGGCTTCTAACCTCTGCATTCTCTATAGCAGTTGTCTCATCTCCTCTTCTTTTTGGGCCAATTTTCTTTGGGCTTCAGCTAATTCCCCCATAAGACATGCCTTTTTAGGGGGATTAAGGCTTGGAAGACTTCCCCGAAGATAAATGAGCCATTAAAATTTGCACAAAGAAAGCAAACGGTTAGTTAAAATAAATTGTTTAAACCTTAACTCATGTGTATCACTAAAGAAAGATACTCCCTCAAAAGGGTCTACACTTGTAGCAACACCTCAAGTGAAAAATGACAAAGTTCTTACACTTACTCACCAAAGAGTCCTCAACAAAAACTTAAGAAAAAGGACAAGATGGAAAAAGCTTAAAGTAAAGAAAGCTAAACCAAAATGGAATTAAGGTGAAGACAAAAATTTGAACAAGACAAACAAGAAAATCACGAAAAAGATGCAAAGAAACTTACTTAAACTTTAATTATGAAGGTTTGAAAGTTCTTATAAAATGTGAAAGCAAGAAGGATCAAACTCCACAAGTATGAACACAATTTGCCATATACTTAAATCATTTTTTTTAGAAACTTGAAATTGAAAGTTGAAATATGAATTCTCTCAATTTCTTTTTATTTTGTCCTTGTTTTTTTTTTTATGGATTCAAAAGTTCCATATCCTTTTTTTCATGCATATTTGTAATTCACTTTCAATTTTTTTTTTAAAAAGATTGGATTGGAATTCAGTTCATATGAACACTTGCATTCTATGTGTGGAATTAAATCAACCACTTACTAAAACAACTTCTAATTTGATTTTAGCTCTTCATAATTAAAATCAAAAGAAGTCGAATGGATTTAAGACTCCTAGAACACTAGGAACATATGACTCTAGCAAAAATGTAAGGAAGAAAAAAATTGACACTAAAAGCAGAATTTAAACTGCTTAATGAAAAAAAGCGAAATTGTAAATGATAAGGAATTTAAAAGTGGAAAAGAAAGGTGTTGAATTGTAAAGCGAAATTAAATTGATTGAAGGTAAAAGCAAAATATAAACATGCAGAAAATCAAAGGCATAAAATCAACTCTTAAAAGATAAGCACAATTAGAACAATGCTCTGATTATCACATGATGTGAGTTTATTTTAGGATTGCACATTTTATTGTTTGCTCTTTGTTTATGATTTTTGATTTAGCAATTATGGTGAGAATCCTAAGAAGATTCCCACTGGACACGAACTTAAAGAAGTGCTTAACTAAGTGTGAAAGTTCACTTCAGAAGGGAAAAAAGAAAAACACAGATATATAATGATTATAATGATGAAGGTGCGAAAGCTAACATGAACAAAGATGAAGATGACAATATGTGGACCGAAAATAAAGAAGATAAGAGAAAGAAGGTGAGAGGTAAGATGGTGCAAAGAGGAAGAAAAAATGAATTAAAAGGAAAAAGATGAAGAACATAATTATTCCAAATGGTTACTCTAGTAACATTAGTAGATGTGTCACTCACGCCCTCCATGCTTTGTCTTGCTGGCTAGTCCAGCTGTATTTACACCCTCCACATGTGCTCCAAAGTGGCATTTCCATACCTTGCCTTGTCACTGATGAACATACGACTTATTAACTTTAATAATAAATTATTGGAATGTAATAATAAATAAACTCATTGTTTTAATTAAGATTCATATAGTTCGGTTTATTAGGGCCTTAACTAGTTTTTTGTGTTTTTTAGATTAGATAGTCTGAAGGAAGTGTCTACATTTGCAAATGGGCCAAATATGCAAAAGTCCAAGTTGCTTCATTGAATCAAAATAGAAAACAAAATCTGAGTAGAAGAATGAGAGAATAAAATCCACAGTATCTCAGAAACATAATTGGAAACAAATCTTATGCAAAATGCAAGGAAACAAAATCCAAGAATTCTGGAAAGTTGGAAACTGAGAAACTGTTAACAAAATCTAAATCAATATATTTTACCAAGAACTTTGGAGTAGAAAAAGCTATAAAGAGACACAAGCCTCAAGGAGAAAGGAAGGAAGTTTCACATGATTTTCTTAGTTTCTTTTTTTCTTTGTAATTCTTTTGTTTTGCCTCCGCATGAAAGACTAAACTCTTTTGGTTGATTCCTTTGTAATTCCATACTGAGTTATAAGATTTTGATCAATAAAAGTTATGTTTTTGAGTTCTCTATACCAATTCTTTTTATCTTCTAATCTCCTGGAAAACTGGTTTTTGTGAGAGGTTCTACTTGAACCCATGATTGAGAGTCTTCCTTATCTTAAATTTTGTTTTCTTGGTTAGTTCGCATTATTTTAATTAATTTCTTGGCGCATGATTCAAGAGATAGGAGATAAGCATTGCCATGTAGTACACACATGGAACAAAGCATGTATGGATTAAACCAATAGACACGTGCTTTACTGGTGAGTTTCAAGTTGAATCAATTTAATGCATGTTCAATCTTGTCCAAGAGAGGTCCATGAGGACCAAATAATAATGAAAAATAAAAGAGAGAATGAAAGAAAGAAAGAAAGAAAAGATAAATCGAGTTACAACATATCATGTTACACAACTAAATCAATCATGTTGACTCATGCCATGCTACAAACTGCACCTCCAAGGTGTTCTTCTTCCTTATCATTTTCATTACCAAATAAAACTAATTACTTGACATCTTGAACAAAGAAATTTTGGGATGAACATCAAACACTTCCTAAGGGTTCTCACCTTTTAAAAGGATTTTTATCATCAAGCCCTTTCATCCCCAAATATTCTATCCAACATGGCTTGTACAAAGAGCTTGCCCTTTTGAACTCCCCAAGCTCAAAGAACATAATTTTGTTTCACTTCCCACACCTTACACTCTTTTATAAGTGAACAAACTAACTATGTTATTTCCAGGAGTTCTAAATTCGAGGTAGAATTCTCTCAAACTTGGAGGGGCATGATACAATCCAAGCCAACAAGGAGATGACCAAGGACTCAAATTACCATTCACACTATGAGAAGTCATCTCAACTTT
>Ga0123342_1006164_pt1 | contig 16809 bp, 11 predicted proteins | sample Turbeawhitnodule_FD_89960 | JGI IMG/M metagenome (GOLD analysis project Ga0123342, IMG submission 89960) | Root nodule microbial communities of legume samples collected from Mexico - Turtle bean Mexico white nodule | ecosystem: Host-associated > Plants > Roots > Nodule | place: Mexico: Nepantla... | reverse complement strand
TCGAGTTGTTGGGTTTGTAAGGAATAATATTTTAATATATTAAAATTATATTTTAATCAATAAATTCACTTAAACCTTTTAAATATGAAATTTATTCTTAGATTAATAGATTAAAAACACAAAAAAAACAAATAAAATTGCTCATTTTGTTTCAGAATTTGATTAAAAAGATAATCAATCAGTTTTAAAAAAAAAAAAAAAAAAAAAAAAAAAAAAAAATAAATCAACTTATTTTCAAATGGTTAAATTTGAAAAAAAAAAAAGAGAATCATTTTAACTCAAGAGAAAAACTATATAATTGAGAGAAACATTTCATTAAGTTATTCTATAAAATTAATTATTTTAAGATTATTTATTAAGTGATTTAGAGATTAGTTTTGTATCTTTTTTCTCATCTTGCATTCCCTTTTCCAAGTTTTTAGATGTGCTTATTTTTTACTAGCGTGGTCAAAGTGTTTGTTGTGATAGGATTTCACAATTGGGTGTAAGATATAGGATTTAAGACCTAAGTGTTTTTGTGTTTTTTTTTTTTCGTTTTCTTAAAGGGTTCATACAAAACTTAAAAGTATAATGAATTAGTTTAATCAAAGTGGTTAAAAAACTAGATGTAGTTCTATTATGAAGTGAACCGTTATATAGTTCATGTTTTTTTTTTCCTTAATCTTGTCTATTAAATTTGGACTTAAATTATTGTTTGCTCATGGGAGGTTAAAAAACATTATTTTAAACTTAAATTTGGTTTTTCATGAAAGTTATCTTTATTAAAAGAAAATATTGCATTCACTTTTCAAAATTCTTTCAAACATCAATTTACCATCCTCTCTTGAACTCAAATTTTAATTCTAGGAGAACCATCTTTGACTATTTTTTCAATCATCATATGTTATATTGACTTGACTTGATTAATGTAAAGTGTGGGAGAGTGAGAGTGAGAGTGTGAGAAGAAAGTGTGAAAAAAGTGAGTATGTTTGGATTAGGATATCTTAAAGTAGATGTGTAAAGAAAGTTTATTGAGATACGTGAGTGATATGATGGTTATAAGAGTATTTTAAATTATTTTGAATAGTGTAAATTGTAATATTACAAATTTATCCTTATATATAAAAAAGAATAAATAATTATTAATTTTGTGCATATTTTAGTTAATTAAAATAATTTAAAGCTTCATTTATAAATAAAAAAATGTAAAATTCAAAGAAATAATTAAATATAATTTTAAATGTAAGTATTATTTTATTATTTTATTATTTTTCATTTTATTAATTTAAATTAATTTTGTTGCTTAAGTTAATTTATTTAGATAATTTTAATATTATTTATGGTTATTTAAATTATGTTATGTTATTATATATATATATATAATTATTATTAATAATAATTTTCATTATTAATATTATTGTATGAGAAAGTAAGGGTACCATGATCTTTTCATCTCCTTCCACCCTCCTTTCTCTTCAATTATGAGAGGATCCAAAATATCCTAAACTTTCCATTCACTCTCACCCTCAACCTTCCCCTCTCATAAAAGCAAATAAGGGTGACACTCATTCATCTTCACCCTCAACCTCCATCATCCCCAAAAACAAACCCACACTATAAAAAAAACATTGTAACAAAGTCCTACATAACACTTTTCACAATATTGTGTAAGGATAATAAAAGTGGTTAAAAGAAGAAAACTACGGTTAGACGGTGGTGTACTTAAACTTGTTGTATCTTTGTTTGGTATTTTCATTTTCTTGTATTTTGGTGGATACCCCTTATACCTTTCTTTATATTATACTTTTTTGTTTATAAAACAATAATAAAAGACGAGTACTCTAAGCTTAGGTATATGTAGTAGTACTACAACTACCAACACCTTCTTCTAACCCTAAAGATACCTTTTTTATTTCCATATTGCTTCTTAAATGCAAAGAATATGCACTAAGAAAGAGGATTGAATAGTATGTATAGAACTTGGAACATTTTTTTAGATAACTTTCACATTTAAAAAAAAAAATATTTAAGAGGAGAGTCCAATAATACTTAATGGGTTTCTTAAATGGATGTAAAAAGATGAAATAAAGATTTTTCAAAGAGGATTTTTTTTTTTAAACAAAAGATTTGTGTCTTGTATACAAAAGATAACAAATAGGAAGTGTAAATGAAATAAAAAGTAAAATATAACACTTAAGTTTATAGTTATTCACTCAACGTGACATACATCTAACCATGAAGAGTTCTACAATTTAAAACTAACACATTCAATTATTCTTTGTTATTAAATCATCCATGACTTTCAAAAACTATAAGTTGTATATGAAAAATAACATTGAATACAAAGTATTTCTCGTAACATCAGAGGTTTTTTATTTGACGAATACATAAGAACTTTGTTCTTTTTTCACTCTTTTGTGAGTATATTCAATTTTCCAATGTTCTCTTTTCAAAGTCTATGGGTCTCGGATCTAGGATGTTAGAAAACTCTTTCATTCTAAAATAAAATAAATAATAAAAACTACTAGTTATTAGGTATAATTTTCTTAAAACCTACTCTTTCATCGCCAAATATCTTTTTGTTTCCTTAAAAACCATTTCGCTGGAATAGTAAACAGAGGGCTAGAGGAAAATCGTGAAGGAACAACATATATATCTTTGTCATAGCATCATCATTACTGCGAGGTAAAAGGGAGTGACAATATTTTGCTCGGCTTTTGTGATAAATTGTGCATGTTTCATTTTAATTGCTATTGAACACGTTGTGAATACTTTCAAACATTTATTTTTGCAATTTGATTTCATGTGTTAAATTGTGATTTTATATATTTTATTTCCTTTTTCTTGTCATTCGGGATTTTATCTTGACTATTTATTGTATTAAAGGAATAATGTTATTCAATTAATTGTTATTTATGTTTGAATTTACTATGCATATATTTGTGATGATTTTTTTTAAATAAGCCAAAATATGTATTGTATCATTTCCCGGGTTGAACAGAAAGATATAACCAAAAATATTTGAAATTTATACAACCTTATCATTCTCATGATGTATTTGCACTAATATCGTTTGTATCCAGACTGAAGCTCCAGTGGCATTGTAAAGAAAACTAAAGAGCAGAAATAACAATGCTTTTTTCCAAGAAGCTTCTAATGATTTTATTAGGAAACTAACACTGGAAGCATCATTGTAAGATTTCTCTCTAAAAAATAATGGTTGGGAGTTAAAATCTATATTTTAGCAAATATTATGGTACAGGAAGATGAGGATAGGGCATTTCCCTGTCATGTATTTAGAATCCCACATCGCGAGTAAGTGATAGTGAAACCTCACACTGAGGTGCCAAAATAAATTGTTACATGTCACATATGGGATCAAAATGAAGGCGGTGGCCCCCTGCCTTTAAGATTAGATAACACATTCTGTTCCATAGCCGTTTTAAAAACTGCAACATCTTAAATATGCCGCCTCAAGCTCAACCCATCAAACTTCAAACTCCTGGAGGTGAAAAAGCATACCATATAAATTGAAATTATTATAAAAATACTAACAATCTATGTCTTCAACATTCACAGCAAATGCAATTCATATTACAGTAACTACAAAATGTAACAGTATCTAAATTCAAAAAAAGCAAATTATTGTCCATATGCATTGTTTTTCATGTACCTGAAGGCTTATTTTTCCACATCAATTCGTGTGTAGAATGAACACCCTGAAATGGAATCAGGAATTATGATTACAGTGCATAAGATGAAAACTATGTTAAGTGAAACCTATAATATACCTGTGAGTAACGTCCTGGATCACCAGCTGAAATAACAGTTGGCTGCAACTGTTTATAACCAACTTCCTGAAAAGCCAAACAATTTTCAATCATACACAGCAAAAATGAGACACTTGAACAATAATATAATGAGCGGGCTACAAGTATAGACGAAGAGGCACATCATTCAAAGCTTTTATTGTCATTAAACAAAATTTTAACAAAAACAGTGTTACCTGAACATTTTGAGGGCCTGTAACGCCATATGCCTGGAACTAGAATAGAATATGGCAAAAGGAGTCAGTAACACAAAATCACCTTTCAATGTATGTTAATGTCAGAGATGCTTACTGAAGAGGACAAGGGAGGCTGTTGCACTTGTTGCTGGTGAAGAACTTGACCTTGGAGATGACTTTGAGGCTGAACCTGTTGGAATTGGGGAATTTGCTGGGCAGGTAGCACTGAAGGCTGTGACTGGGTTTGAGGCTGCTGAACAGATACCCTTTGCTGTTGCTGTTCATATAACGTCAACTCCTCAGGTTTCTCCCACTGTAGTTCCCAGTAAAGGTCAGTTCCACAGCTATAATTAAGTATAGTAACTAATATAATGGCAACTCAAAAATAAATTCCTACCCGACTTTCACCAGTAACGCTATTATAGTAGTACTTGAAGCCCTCAGGAGATATATGTTCTGTCCAATTACATTTGGCATGAGCCGAGTTATGGTTTATTGCTTGTAAGGCTGAAGTAGCAAGTTTGGATGAAGGGGCGTCTGCAGCAGGGGCAGTTGCATGAGTGCTGGCCACTGTTTGTGCCACAGTCCCAGCCCATTGAGACTACATCAATACAAAATTGGCACATAATCGTATTACTGTGACAGCCTCCTCTAACACACTAGAAAAATAATGATAAATCCTAGCATCATGACAACACAACAAAAAAAAATATTTTATATCTACAACCAGTCCGGTTTGACACCAAAAAATTAATCAAATCAATTTAAGGAATACTATAGGTGAAAAAAATGCAAATATCAATAAAACTTTCAGTACAGCTATTTAGAACCAAACTTCATACATCAGTCTGATCAAAGCAAGTGGAGCAACAATATAGATCAATCAATGAAACCCGGTACTAGGCATAATGTGAAACATCTAATAGAATTCAAATTAAAAACTTCTTTGAAGCATAGACTTTAACCAAAAATACCTGCTTTTTAGTAGCTTCTGCATTTTGCTGCAATGTTAATGCTTGACTAGAAGGCTGCATCATCTGTAATTGTTGTTGAAGCTGGGAGAATGCCTGCTGAGATGAATGAAAGCTTGCTTGCAAAGTCTGTGTTTGTTGCGATAACATCTGAGCTAACGGAGAAGGGGATTGCTGAAGAGGCTGCTGTGTCATGGAGGGAGGAACTTGCTGTTGATTTGTAGCTAATGCAGTATTAGAATGCATGCTGGCATCAAGAGGAGTCTGAGGAAATGCAGCAGACAAAGCACTCTGTTGAGTTTGCGGTTGAGAAGTTGGAAACTGTCCACTTACTCCATGTATCTGCTGAGATTGAAGAGGGCCAGCAGAAGGAGGAAGAAGTGGCTGGCCATGCTGTCTAAGAGATGCTTGTGGGTAGGGAACTGGTGCTTGAGGGTACAACTGATTGGATGGTGGCAGTTCCTGGGATGATTGGATATTCTTCTGTAAGGGTGATATTTGTTGATTGAGTGGTGGAATTTGTGGCATAGGCTGATTGAAATTCTGAAAGCAAAACAAAATTACTAATGTTTCAAGATGCCAAAAAGGAACTAAAACATAATTATTAATTATCTCAATCTTAATACACAAATATACCTGTTGTGACATTGATGGCATAGACTGAACTTGAAAACGACCATCCATGGGGCCTCCAAAGCCAGTCATAGGACCACCCTATATTTGTTAAGGTTAGGTATATAAGCAACAGATGCTGTGAATGTTGTGAAGAGCAACATACAGGTACTAGAAAAATAAATAAATAAAAATAAAGGAGAAACACCAAAGTTAAATATATTATAGGAAAAATTCTAGCAACACACTCTTTACAACACCCAACGGTTAGATGAAATACAATCAGTCCCACTAAATGATGTTGGTTTCACCCCCTCTTTAGCAGGGGCTATTTCCTATTTAGTAGTAAATAGCAAAAAGCAGTCATACAAAAGAATACTATAGCAGGATAAGGGTAGTGGGATGACCACTATTCTGTTTGTTGTACTTGTATTGGTAGTAGAAACGAGATACAAGTAGTGTATCGGAGAGCTGATATTATAAATCGTAAATTGTTTCGTATCGTGAATCGTAAGATTCATAAACATTAAAAAATTGAATATATACTTAAATATATAAGATATGTATACATGCAAGATACAATAAATTATATATATGAGTGTGTGTGTATATATACATATATATACCACAAAATTTCACCAAAACAACCTCTAAAAAAATAATGTGGTGCATACATGTTACTAAACAAATTCTATCTATCTTTTTTTATTTACTCATTTTTTAAAATCCACACTGATTCACACAATACGGAATCGTGTCGTTTCGCAATTCTTCGTGCGAATCACACGATACAGCTAAGATTCAAGGACAAAAAAGATTCTTCAAACGATTTGTATCGTGGGAGGGTGAAACCATATCGTTTCGTACAATACGTATCGTGAATCGAAAGATACTAACTACTATTGATAATTTAATTAAAAATATTTTTACATTTTTACATATTTATTATACAGTTTGTAGTATTACTTAACAATATATGATTTTGTTTAATAATACTTATATTTATTATTATATTTAAAAATAGGCCCAATTTGAATCACAATAAATTAAAACAGAAAAAGACCCTAAGACCCAACCTATCATCTGCAAGCTAGGGCCACCCATATGGAACACCACGCACATGAAAGGGTGGGAGGTGGAAGGACAGGACAGGACAGGACAGGATGCAGAGACTCATCCGGGAATATAGCAAGAACCAAGTCGCAGAGTTTTGTCTGGCAACAGGTTGCAGTCTAACAAGGCCCTGGAGCATCAGTGGCAAAGCAAGCAAAACTCCTTGTTTTTCTGCGTTTTACACCATTAATGGTGGTTTGTTAGCCAAGTGGCCAGGTGCTCTGCAACAAGTGCCCTAGGAGTGGTATGGGCCTCCTCCACTCTGCTACCCCGCAGTGGCATTGCAATCGTATGCTATTGACTATGACTAGGGCACATGATTGTCATACTCTTAAATTAACTTTAGACTCTTAATAATTTTATGATACTTGGTAGACAAAACAAGATAAAAATTGCTACCAAATTCTTTTCCTGACACTCAAGTAAACTGGTGTAAACTCTAGAGTCAATAAGTGAATTAGTTTCAAATAAAATGTAAATTTTGACACCATAATGACAGTGTTTTAACAGGTTCAAATGACTTAAAAACTGTTTTAACAGGCTCAAATGATTTAAAGACAGTGTTTTGCATGGTTGTCTAATCATCTAACGAAATGTTTTCACCTTAGTAACTTACGGTTTTAAGAAATTATATATGATCTGATCACTTAAGTTGCTTGATCTTATTTGCTACAAGTACTATCACACTTTATTATTGTAGCCTGCTACTTTGCTTCATTATGAAGTTCAAATCTAGAACTATTGTTGTTTCAAGAGTATTATGATATGCATATATCGAGTCAAGTATATTCAAGCTCCACAGATTTTACACAAACTCAGAAGTTTGACATGTGGGGATTATCAAAGGGATAGGTATCTTTCAAGATTGGAACCAGCCGGCACCTTACTATTGTTTCAAGGCTCTCCCTCTTTACTAAGTTAATTCAATTACTTAAGGTAGTGAAACTGCAGTTTCATTCTTGAGATAGTGGAGTTTTGCGGAAGTCAACCATAAATGTATTTGAATGTCATTATATATATATATATATATATATATATATATATATATATATATATATATATATGCGGTCACATAAAAGTCAAACATTTAGTTTTATCCTTATTCACATTAGTTGACAATAATAAATAACTACGTCCCAGATCTACATGTCCAAACACAGTAGGTTGCAAAGAGCTAACAGTTTAGTAGCAAGAACACATACCATCCACAGAACATGAAAAACTAAAACAACAATAAGAACTTAGAAGAAAATCTCAAAAAAGAAAATGTGGAGGCCTTTTGCATTGGACATTTAGGGTGACCAAAAAATTGTACTTACTGCATTTGTAGGCACCATTTCACCAGATCTTGGAAGCATTGGTGGCCCCATGCCATGAAGAGCAGCATTAGTGGATGGCCCCATATTTGGCGGATGCATTGGTCGCCAAGCATTAGGGGGAGGCATTCGATCACCCATAGGATCAGTAATATTGGATGGAAGTCTGCAGAAGGAATTACAGAAGAAATCATTGTAACAAGTCTTAACTGACAAGAATTCAATAGAGGAAGCAAGAGGTAAAAGGAAAGAGTAAAGGTGGGAGAATACCTTGAGCCTGGTGCATCAAATCTAGGACCAAATCCTGGGCCTCCAAAGGCCTGACCCCTGAAGCAAGCCAAGCACAATTTTAAAAATCTCATGTTCATATGTGCATACTATGCATTTGAATCATAGAAAATCTAAAAGCCACAAAGTCAGAACAAACTTATATTTTCTGCCAATAAACAGCAGCTGATTCATATTCTATGCACATGTGTCAAGAATATTATTAGGTCTAAGCTCCTTATATAACTCAAACACAAAATCAAAGAAAAATTCCTTCCCAACACCCTGAGTGACAAAAAGTAAATAAGTGCCAAGGAAGAATGAACTTCTAGGTGTGCAAGACACAAGGAACAAGGAAAAATCCCTTTTGTCAACTTATACAACAAACCAGCCTTGTTTGAGACCTATTCCGTTTGAACAGGGCCTCCTTAAAATGTGAGCTAACCAGACTGCGGAAAGCAAACATACCAGAGCGTTCAAATTGAAATTGTTAACTAAAAAGAATACTTCTGGCCTAGGCTTTATTTCATATTCACATCACATAGCACAGGTCAAAATCTTGGTCAAATTTAAAAAGTCCATGGTTCAATGCTTGGTTTAATTAATTATAATTAGCCTTGGAATGGACTTTTATGCTCAAGGATTATCAAAATAGCAAGGACAGACCTGGAATCTCCTTGGCGAGGCCTTTTAGGATCAGCAAACCGGACAATTAGTGGTTGCTCACAACCCTATGCAGAAAAATACAAGATTAACCATAATGCATTCATAAGAAGAACTATTGAAATGAGAAAAATATTTTTTTCCATACTCTCATTGTGTAGACACCATCAAGTGCATTAATAGCTGCCAGAGCCATATCTCTGTGTGAGTATTTGACAAAACCACATCCTTCAACCAAAATAAGGGAAAATATTATCTGTTCAGTATTGCATCAAAAATCAAACACAAACATACAGAGACACAAAAAGTAGTCCCAGAAAAATAAAATAAAATGCTTTCAGAGATAGATGGGAACAGTAAAAACTACTCATTGTTCCAACCAATTCATAACTCCCTTAAGAAGAATTATGAAACTGAGAAGCACAGAAACAAACCCCTTGCCCCTATGGATCCACACCCATCCCCTAGCTGGTTTCCGGCTAATATCACATAGTCATGTAGGTAGGAAACATACCACGACTTTGTTTCTTCTCATCACGCATAAGATAAACATCTTCAACTCTGCCATATTTTGAGAAAATCTGATGCAAGAGAAAGTAGGCATCATGAATTAGTTTCATGTTAAATATTAACCACGGATAATAATAATAGCAATTTATTAAGCACAGATAAATTCCATCATGCCAAAGTTACCCTTTTGAAATACAACACACAAAAATGTTCATTTAAAACAGTATAACAGCCTATAACGTAAAGTTTGATTACAGCAAGAAACATACTTCCTCAACTTCCTTTACGGGAGCCTGTTTGTTCAGAGAGCCCACAAATAACTTGTACTCAACTGCACCTATCATATAAATTAAGTGGCATGACCATGAAACAGTCAGTACATTATTATTAGATGACTAATAACAATGATGCAGTCAGAGACACAAAAACACATCCATGCATAAATTCTTCCCCTAGAACAAATATTGCTAGTTTTTTTTACTTTATCAACTAATTAGCAGTTATAAATGTAATTTGGGGAAACAAAATGTGGAATAATACACAGGATGTCTTGTGCATATGAATAAAATTAATAAAAGGGACAAGTATTATGTCCCTAACTTCAATCGATAAACATAGACACAAGTTTCAAAACATAAAGATATTTCAAGACGAAAAATTACAACTATGATCATCATTGATACAATAACAGTATTTTTTTTTTAAATCCTTGAGCATAATACATGTGGTAGTGAGAATTTGCAAGCCTAACAATGTCAATAAATATAAACATTTACCAAGGCGTTCCCGTTCACCATCAGCATATCGCACTTGTATTGGACCAACACCCTAAATAATAACATACATGCATCAGAAAATAATTAACTAACAACTATAAGTTGTCCTCACTATTTACAATCTAGGATTCGTAAGCACAACTCACTCCAGGAAGAGTATGTTGATTATGCAGTGCTCTGATTGCCTGATCAGCTTCTTCTGCAGTAGAATATTTTATGAAACAACAACCTGCATGACAAAGATACTTTATACCAGTTTCATTAAATGATACAACACCCCCAGTAACAGGTGTCGATAAATATAGATCCAGAAAATAAGACATTTGGCAGAAAAATGATAGAAAAATAAAACTCAATGTGATTTTATTTTAAACCCTATTTTGCTTTAAATTACTAACTGTTACAAACCCAGACAACTAAAAAAAGGCCTGTCATGGTCTTTAATTCATCAACAAATCAGAATGATTCTTCCAGTGAGATATTTTACTTTGTCACAACTATTTGGCTGCCAAGAGAAGACTAAAGAGAATTCATATAGAGATAAAACAATAACCAAACTATATTTTAACCCCTATATAAAAGGCAGAGATTAAGATCTCAAAAGTTTCAGCTGACCCCCAAGATAATCTCATCACAAGCATGAGGCAAAATCATTCAAGCATCAAGATATCACAAGATAGTTCCACAACAGTCTTATTAGACTACACTTTATTATATATTTCTCAAACAATTGTAAAATCAACTACCAGTTGCAGACCAAATGGCTTCAGTACTCTTATAGCTAGAAAACTTTAAAGGATTTGAAGGTTAACAACGAATTCTGTAAAGTGCAATTCATCTGCACAAACAAAAATTGGCATGTAGCTAAAAGTTGCTTGAATTTCTAATAACCAGTATAATGCTGATTTATAAATCAGCATTAACTGGGGCAGCTTAAAAGGTAGCTACAGTTGAAAATATAAGGGTATGAGTAGAACATACTCTGTTTTTTTCGTTAAGCATAAACTCCTATTTCACATCTCCTATCAGAGTGTATCATCATATTCTCTGTGGGTTTACACTTCCCCAAAGCACACAAGGGTGAAGGCTCAACTAAAGCCACCACATTGTATAGATCCACACAACACAACTGCAACCACAAATACTCACCCCGCGTACTAATACGTTAACAGTCGCTAGAATATAAAGACGATTTCTGATATAGAATATGGCGTTCATATACTTTAACAGTTAAACACCATCGTGATATAAAAAACAGATTGCTTTTCTCCTACAACTGGGTATTGTACAAGCTTGGAATAAATTCTTGTGACAAAACACAACAGTAAATCCAACTTAAATATCAAATAAATAAAGGCAAAAGCACAACGCTACACAAGAATTCAGAGCCATGGAGAATCAAGCTTTCCATGATGTCCATTTGAACAAACTATATTTCCTAGCATAAAACTTTATGCACCGTAAAGAAGTATGATGGACCAACTGGCAGAAGATCCAGTAACACACGGAAATAGCTATCCAGTACCTGCCATAATTTTCAATGCATCGTATGCAATCACGTACATACATCACATCACCAACACTAGAACTACGAGCCTATATTTTACACACATAAATAAATGGCCATCATCACGTCTTCAGAAGATACTACCACTCACAAGATAGCTAATGAAGTATGAATTCCAATAAACACCACACACTAGTATCAATAATCATCCATAATTAGTCAACCCAACTTCATACCCATACCACTTCATTAAATCAAAAAGTCGTATGTGACATTCCAAGCCATTTGATCAATAATTATTTCACCAAAATGAGAAACATTAAACCTTCAAAAATACATTGTGATTAACACCATTCAAATGTAACAATCTAAGTTTATCCTCTGTTCCCTTTGTACAATAACCAACTTCTAAAATTTTAAAGTAAAAAACCTATAGATATGGTAACTGACACTCCAACTACAATCAAATGTTGGGTAATGCCCCCACTGCTGCAGCTACAATTGCAAGAGCAGGATCTTTAGGTCCTCCAAGATCCCATCTGCTATACAAAGAGCAGCTTACAGGTTTACATGTTGTAGCTCCTTCAGGTATGACAGGGCGGGGAAAAAAGGTGGAACCAATACTAACAAGTCTGAACTTGTAGCAAAAACAAACTGAGAAGATGATGAGCTTATTTTCTCTACAATCAGCCTCTCAAAAGACCTGAAATAAAGTGCATATGAATCAAAGTAGCCTCAGAATATAAAAATAACAAATACCTTGATGTTGTCCTGTCTTTCTATCTTTGATGAGGGCAACCTCAATCACATTCCCATGTTCTTCAAACAGCGGGCGAATCTGGCATAAAAAAATGTATCAAGATAATAGTTAATCGGTAGTAAACCAAACTAAACTGAAGTGAATATCATTTAATATACGGAAAACGAAAAATCATTAAACAATATAACTTACATCATCTTCAACAGCTGTTCGGGGAACAGATCCAACAAAAAGTTTAGCAAAATTTCCACCATCTAAACGATCTGAAAGGAAAAAACATGTCAATTGTTTGACAAAACAGTATTGCAGAATTACAGGAATAACTGAAACAGCTCCAGATCATGACAAAACACACAACCAACATCAAGCCTTATCCCACCCACCAGTTGCCACTTCAGACAAACACAAGTCAATCACCCCATATTCTTGGGGTTTCTCCCTCCCTCCCTCCCCCGGAAGTAAACTATAGAGTAATATTACCCGTAAAAAATGCTTCAGCAACGCAACACCTCCAAAAGTTAATACAAATAACCCACTGTTCACAACAGAAAAAGCTGCCAGGAACAGCATTGTAAATATCCAATTATTGACCAAACAGATTACCATTCTTAAACCCTAATTCCAACCAATAGTTCAAAGACTACGTAGTTAGATTAGGATAAACTCCCCTGTAAGCACTCATAGGAAAAGAAAAAATATAAAATGAATTAAACTTCTCTCACAAAATAATCTCCCCTAAGACACAGTCAATTTCTCCTAAGTTAGAATTAACTTAGTCCCTTCCTTTTCCTTCTCTAAATGAGTTTATCGAAACATAACGTATATGCTACAAGGCGTAAACAATTGACTGCCACACGAACTAAAAGAAATTGATGACTAATATGAAACAGGACATAAGCAACCCTAAAAGCGACTCCCATTCCAATAAATTGCAAGGGTTACAAGAATGGCCGCGCGGCAATTGAAATTCGTCGAAAACAAAAACCCTCTATTCATGAAAAAGAGAAGGAGAGAAAAAAAAAAAAGCACACACCGGGCGAACCGCCACCGCGTCCGGAGACAGGAAACCCTCGTTTTTGGCCAACCAGCGGCGGTGGCGGCTGGTGGCCGTTGAATCCGAATTCACCAGGACCTTCCCCTCCCATCGGCCGGAATCCTCCTCCCCTGCCAGGAGAGCGACGCGGAGGACTGTCTAAGGAGCGGTGGTTAGGGGCGGCGCCAGAGCGGAAGCCGGAAGGGCTCCGGCGCGTGTTGTGGTAGTTCATGGGAGAATCGGAGAAGCGCCCCCTGTTAGAGTGACGATAGTTATTGTCGTTGTGGAAATCATTGTTGTTGTTGTAACGGTCTCCTCTGTGCCTCTCCAGCTTGGCGTAACAGAGCGAAACCCTAACCGAAACCCTAGCGGGAGAAAGCGAACAGAGAAGCGCGTGCGTGCGTGCGTGCGAGTTTGTTGTTCCTTTGCGTTGCTCCGGTGGAGTGACACCTTTTTCTGGCTACGATGCTATGCTACACCAACACAACACAGCAATCATAAATTCATAATTAATAAATAACGAGTGAGACGACGACGAAGAAAGGAACCACGACTTGACCCGTGTTTTTTTATTGGAATCGGTTTTTATTAATGGGCCAGCTAGCCCGTTCACTCCTTGTCTGCTTCTTTCTGCACCTCCAAAGATTATTGCGACATTACACAATTTAGAATTAATTGAAATGTTTGTGTTGCAATCCGAAACTCGTGTTTTGGATTAGCTAATCGGTAATGTAAGTTTATATTCCAAATTACATAATCTATAACGTTATTCTAGATTTGGAAACAACTTTCGGATTATCTAATCTGAAAAGTACATAAATATTTCAATTACCCATAAGTCAATTTATGACAGGGGAGTGTTTTTGGATTTGTAGAATCCAAAATACTTCCAAATTATGTTGTGCATGCCCACCCAAAGATTAGAAAGATCAAAGAGCTCAAACAGCTAAACACATCCCATAATCGAGTCTTTTTCAGGTGGCCTCCCCCTCTTATCAGAGACTAATTTAAAGCTCGTTCCTTGATAAACATCCTATCCTCGTCAAGTTACACTCCCCGAGTTCATTTTCGATAGGAACATGTGTAATCCAAAAAATTGTTTTTAAAAAAAATCTTATGAATTCTATAAATTTGAAAAAAAAACTCTTTGATCCTAAGTTGGCTTCCAAATTACAAAATAAAAAAAATCACGAAAAACGGATTAACCCAAATAACAATGAGAAATTAGTACAAGGGAAGAGTGAAATACATCTTACAAACTAACCGTTTTTACCATAAATCACAAAGGGATTGTCAAATGCTCCCAAAAATGTGTAAAGAACCAAAAAAACCCTTCAAAGAACGCAAATGGGGTACTAGGATGTCTTGGAGTGTTGGGGATGACTCAAATGCTTGGGAGTGTCGTGCTTAGAGAAAATAGAAGAAGGAATTAGATAGGATTTTAAGATTTATTTATTTTTTAACTAAAAAACTAAATGATAAATTCACATTTAGTATTGGTGTCATGATAACCTATAGAGGTGCAGTAAGAAGTAATCTCACTCCTTTTCTATCTTGATCTGTTTCAACACTTGTGGTCATTTGTCTACCAAGAAGACAATATTTTTAGTTCAAGAAATTTAAAAATTATAATCAATTTGTATTTTTTTTCAAATTACTTATGCTATTTTTTTAGTTTTAAATGCTTTAACATTGTTTTTTTGAAACAAATCGATTTGAAACTTGTTCATTATATAACACCCCAAAAAATAACATCTAACTATTAGAATATAGGTTTTACATATTTTTATACAAGCTTAGAGTTTTTCAAAACATTTCTAATACATGATTAGGACATATAGGAATATAAATATTTACAATATAAGTTTCAAAATCAACACCCTAAAGCTCTTTAGACCCTCCAACACCTATAAGATCATCTGCTTGTGTGCGTAGTATAGTCATTGCAGTTCAAACACACACAAAAAAAAGCAAGGGTAAGCTAGTGAAAATATAATTTTATAATATACACAATTAAATCAAAAGAGAAAACCAAATTACATGATCAATTTCTAAAATTATTCATTTTTCTTCAAATCTCAACAATAAAACAATCACATAAATCTCACATGGATCTACACATCCAGGATATTCAACAAACAAAATAACATATGACGCCTTCCGGAAGATCCATATTAAGTAAGTCCTACTAGAGATTAACACCTGATCCAAAGATTACTAGTGAATCCAACAGAAAGGATTAGGATAAGTTCAATACAACTCAAGTCGTGCATCTCATATGTCATGGTGTGCATGAACTCCCCCATCAGCTTCTCACAACCTGATATCTTAGCCTATGTGACTTAGATCATCAGTGAAGCTCAGAGATCTCTGTTATCACATAGACATCAATACTTAATACACATACAAACATAAAGTCCATACATTATCCCAAATGTATGACTTCAATTCCACACATTTCATCGTACAATATCATTCAAAACGTGATCCACAACATTCAAAAGTTTGTTTAACATACAAAAAAAAACAACACTTAGATATTAAACCATCAAAATTTAATATTTCTACAAGTTTAATAATACATAAACAAACAACATAATATATAAGCACACAACATTCATGCAAGAGAAATTGGATACTGAGACCACGTCCCCTCCACATCCAGATCTTGCCTAGGGTGCTATTAAAAAATTAAATTTAGCTTCCCTTACCTTAATTGCTTATTTTCCAAGAAACTTCTAGAATTTTAATCTCCAATGTCCGGATAAGCTTCAAGATTTACGGGTCTAATGCAAGTTATCCAAATAGAACAAAAATTTAGTATATAGTAGAATATGTTGAGAGGATTAAACTTCTCAACTAACCCCACCAAGATTAATGACTAAATCCTAAGAAAAAATAGAGAACAAATTATCTTTAAACCAAAAATGAACTTACTCTATTTGAAAATCTAATCGGATAGAAATGTTCCTTAACTCGCTAGCTACATCATGGTCTGATCAAATTCTAAAATGGATGAAGATTGAGAGAGAATATTAACAGAGAAGGGAGAGAAGAGAATATGGAGAGAGAGAGAGAGAAAACCTGTGGTGGGGGGCGGCTTCTCTGCACCTTTATTCTTCTTATTTTTTTTAACGTTCTTACATTCACCATGTTAAAAATATATCGATTGGTATTTCACCTCTAAGAAATACCAATCGATACGTGCAAAATTTATGCTCCATTACAATTTCAATAATTAACAATTTGATTCAGCCATATCAACCAATTTCAACTTATTAGAAAATCATGATCAT